>Ga0209707_1002276_pt1 | contig 10160 bp, 8 predicted proteins | sample EN4Hudsemesocosm_FD_184630 | JGI IMG/M metagenome (GOLD analysis project Ga0209707, IMG submission 184630) | Methane-oxidizing microbial communities from mesocosms in the Hudson Canyon - EN4B Hudson Canyon (SPAdes) (version 2) | ecosystem: Environmental > Aquatic > Marine > Cold seeps | place... | reverse complement strand
TGGTTAAATAACCACTTATTATATACGCTGCCCTGTCATATTGGCGTATTTCTTAATAAATTTTGTGCGAGTAAAGGACTTATGTTTAATAATTTAACCCATCCCTTAATTATGGGAATACTTAATGTCACCCCCGATAGTTTTTCCGATGGGGGGCATTATGTCGATACAGCTAGCGCGTTAGAGCAAGCGCGGCAAATGATAGAGCAGGGTGTGGATATTATTGATATAGGCGGTGAATCCACACGCCCCGGAGCTGAGCCTGTTTTCGCAGAAGAGCAAGTACAGCGTGTCGTGCCGGTGATAACAGCGATACGGAAAGAATTATCACCTAGCATTGCCATTAGTATTGATACCACCTTAAGTGCGGTGGCTGAGGCGGCATTGGATGCAGGCGCTACGCTGATCAATGATATTTCCGCGGGTTTGCAAGATAAAATGATATTTTCTGTCGCTGCTAAGCGAGATGTGCCGATTATCTTAATGCATATTAGAGGTCAGCCGAAAACCATGCAACAAGAGCCCTATTATGAAGATGTGGTGAGTGAAGTATTAACACATTTACGAGTGCGAATTGAATTGGCTTTAGCGGCAGGTGTAAAAAAGCACAATATTGCTATTGATCCAGGCATTGGTTTTGGTAAACGTAAACAGGATAATTTGGATTTATTGGCGCATTTAGATAAGTTTGTCGCAACTGGTTATCCGGTTTTATTAGGCACGAGTCGTAAACGGTTTATGGGTAATATCTGTGCCGTTACTGAGCCAACGGAATTAGTGACGGCAACAGCGGTTACTACCGCTTTAGGCATTATGCAGGGGGTGCAAATGTTTCGTGTCCATGATGTTAAGGAAAATAAGCAAGCAGCAGACGTGGCATGGGCAATAAAGCAGTCTTATTAAAAACATGGGCATCACTCAAGTTGCGTCAGAAAAATCTTACTTAGATTGAGTCGCCCAGTATAAGAGGTGTTTTGGGTTTTTCCTTTAAGGCTTGTGTATAAGGAGATGCATCAAAGTAGCCTAATCAATCGATATTGATCATATGTGTCGCAAGGTCTTGCAGTGCTTGTTTGATATTCTTTCTTAGCTCATCAGGCATGGCTACTTCATATAATGCTTTATTCATGCATAACATCCATTCCTTGCTGCCTTGTTCTGTGACTTTGAAAGGAAAGTGGCGCTGTTTAAGGCGAGGGTGACCGTATTCTTGGGCAAATAAGTCAGGGCCACCTAGCCATCCAGATAAGAATTTGAATAGTTTACTTTTTGCAGATGATAAATCAGCTTGATGTAGAGACCTAACCTCACTTGCTTCGGGCAAGGTATCCATATAAAAATAAAATCGATCGACTAAGCTTAAAATAGCGGGTTCGCCGCCCATTAAAGAATAAGGCGTTACTGGTTGTGATTGTGTCATGTGTTATTGTTTGTAGGGCAATGGATGAAAGAGATTGAAGGCCATTATTTTATGGCTTTCAGCATCTATGTTTCAAGTTTATAGCTAATTTATCATATAATTGATGGTAATTTACTCTTATCTGGTACTCCGACAAAGAACTTAAGGAATGACCGCGATTAGGTTTTCGCTACACGGGGTACTTTACTCGTTAACTAAATACTATATTCGAACATCCAATAATAAAATTTATAATCTGATGGCAATAACTAAAAAACGTCCTTTATATACCGCCTATGCAAATTCCGTGTTATTGGAGACTGCAATACTGAATAAAGGTTCCGCATTTAGCGCAGCAGAACGGCAAGAATTTGATCTGGATGGCTTGTTACCTGCAACTATTGAGACGATTGATGACCAGGAAAGGCGAGTGTATCACCAGTACGCCCAGTTGCGTAATGATCTTAATAAGCATATTTTTCTGCGTAATATTCAAGATACTAACGAAACGCTTTATTATAATTTGCTAACTAAGCATCTTGAAGAGATGCTGCCCATTATTTATACCCCGACGGTGGGTTTAGCTTGTCAGCAATTTTCCCAAATTTATCGACGTAAAAGAGGCTTATTTGTCTCGTACCCAGATCGCGACAAGATCGCTGCAATGCTCAAAAATACCGATAAAAGAAATGTTAAAGTCATAGTGGTAACCGATAGCGAGCGTATTCTTGGTTTAGGTGATCAAGGAATCGGTGGTATGGGCATACCGATTGGTAAGTTGGCAATTTATTCGGGTTGTGGAGGTATTAGCCCAGCGTATACTTTGCCTATTACTTTAGATGTGGGGACTAATAATCAAGAATTATTGGATGACCCTATGTATATGGGGTGGCGGCATAAACGGGTTGTTGGCGAAGATTATTATAATTTTGTCGATGGCTTTATTCAGCAGGTCACTGCTCGTTGGCCGGATGTATTGGTGCAATTTGAAGATTTTGCTCAGGCTCATGCCACACCATTATTAAAAAAATATGCGCAGAAAATTCGTTGTTTTAATGATGATATTCAGGGTACAGCATCAGTTACGGTAGGAACCTTACTTGCGGCTTGTTATGCTAATAGTAGCGACCTTAAAAATCATCGTATTGTTTTTATTGGTGGTGGTTCTGCGGGGTGTGGTATTGCCACACAGATTGTCGCGCATATGGTAAAAGACGGATTAACTGAAGAGCAAGCGCTAAGTCGGATTTACCTATTTACCCATCAGGGTTTATTAACTTCTGACATGGATCATTTGCTCGATTTCCAACGAAAATTTGCTCGTGAACCTAATGAAGTTTCTGATTGGAGTAGTACTGGTGAATCGGTAGGTTTGTTAGATCTAGTACGTGAGAGTAAGCCAACTATATTAATTGGTGTTTCTGGACAAGCGGGCTTAATGACAGAGGCGGTTATTAAAGCAATGTATACTAATTGCGCTAAGCCTATTGTATTGCCGCTATCGAACCCAACCTCACATGTCGAGGCTTTCCCTGAAGATGTTATACGTTGGACTGACGGTAATGCTATTGTCGCAACCGGCAGCCCTTTTGATCCCATTGAATTTGAAGGGGTGCGGCACGTTATCGCTCAATGTAACAATAGTTATATTTTTCCTGGCGTCGGTTTAGGCGTTATTGCCAGCCACGCAAAGCATGTGACCCAGAACATGTTTATGGCTGCTAGTGACGCTTTGGCAAAAAATTCGCCTATAGTTAATGGAACAGGCGATACTTTATTGCCGGCTTTAAGCCAAATAAGAGAAGTCAGTCTCTCTATTGCTCTAGCAGTCGGAATGCAAGCTATGAAAGATGGTGTTGCTGAGGTGATTTCTGAGCAAGATTTACAAATAAAGATTAAGGAAAATTTCTGGGCACCTGAGTATCGAGATTATCGCCGCAAGTTCAGTAATGAGTAGAACTTTTCGTAACTTCTCATTATTCATGGGTAAATGCTTATAGAGTATCGCCATTCCCGAGATCTTTTTATCGGAAACTTATGTTCAACAATAGATTTCTGCTAAAAGCATGCAGGAATGAAGAACTGAAAAACTATCTGCACTCATTTAATAATGAGAAGTTACAGATTTTCTAGCAAATGTGAAATTCCATTTATTCTTATTAACTAAGCTCATCTTATGATAAAAGTATTGTTATTGGTGCTCACTCTGTTCATCTCTGCTTGTGATAATAAGCCAGTGCCTGTGTTTAACAAGCTTTCTCAAGAGGCTATTATCCTCGCTTTTGGTGATAGCCTTACTTATGGAACAGGCGCATCAAAAGGAGCTAATTATCCCAGTGTTTTAAGTACATTGAGTACTCATACAGTAATCAATGCTGGAATCTCTGGGGAAATAAGTAGTAACGGATTGAGCCGGCTTCCAGCGCTACTTGATAAACATCAACCTGAATTGCTGATTCTTATACATGGCGGCAACGATATGCTGAGAAAAATCCCACAGCAAGAAACTAGCAGTAATCTAAAGCAAATGATTAATGAAGCTCAGCAACGTAACATTAAAGTTGTGATGCTGGGTGTACCCAAATTTAATCTTTTCCTGCTCAGTAGTGCGGAAATTTACCAGCAAGTTGCAGAAGAATACAAAGTCCCAGTTGACCTAGAAAGCTTGTCGCATATATTAAGTGATAATGCTTTGAAATCAGATATGATTCACCCCAATGATCAGGGTTATCGATTGATGGCAGAGAATATTTATGAATTACTAGTTGAAGCGGGAGCGTTATAAGGCTTTACCGCTTGGGAAGACTGATAGCGCCTTCTCCTGATGGAGAAGGTTTTTAGACTTGAGTTGACGTCCTTATAGGTAAGGTTAATTTATGCCTGTTCCATAACTGGCTGCTGTGCAAGTATATGCATGCTTAACCAATCAACCCAAGTGTCGAAACTATCGCCTTTAGTGGCGGAAATTTGTAAGATTTCGATATTGGGATTAACTTGTTTTGCATAATTAATGCAGCGCTCTACATCGAAGTCGACATAAGGCAATAAATCGATTTTATTAATAATCATTAAATCAGCGGCATGAAACATATCTGAATATTTTAAAGGTTTGTCATCACCTTCAGTAACTGAAAGCACAACTACTTTATGCGCCTCACCGAGATCAAATCCTGATGGGCAGACTAAATTACCTACGTTTTCAATAGCTAGAAAGCTAGAGTCAGCAACCTTTAAGTCCATCACCGCATGACCAATACTGTGAGCATCTAAATGACAGGCTTTGCCAGTATTAATTTGTAATGCCGACGCGCCAGTGGCTCTTATACGATCTGCGTCGTGCGTAGTTTGCTGATCACCTTCGATGACTGCAATAGGGAGCTGTTGTTGAAGTTTTTTTATTGTTTCAACTAAGAGTGTTGTTTTTCCTGATCCAGGGCTGGATACAAAATTTAAAGTAAAAATCCCGTGCTGTTGAAAATATTGTCTATTTTGCTCAGCATAACGGTTGTTTTTACTCAATAAGTCTTGCTCTACTTTAACTAAGCGTTCTGTCTCGCCATGCGTGTGCTGCTGCTGGTGATGATGAGTATGTTCAGAGTTATTTTGGCCGCAGCCACAGATTCCACACATAATAGAGACCTTGAAAAGTAAGAGTATATACCCTAAAACATGGTAGGGATTGAATGCAAGTATATCAATATCTATCGCTATTTTCAGAGCTAAATGCGGTGATAAGTACTCAGGCAAAGTCAAAGTTCGCAGTACGCGAGTGAGGCAAGTAGTTATTCCGACAGCCGTCAAGCTATTGAGGTAGCTTTAACGAAGCAGCTTTTGTGCGTAGGTGAAGCGTACAAGGGCGTACAGGGATATATCCAATTCGCTCCGTATGTGAATGAATCTTGGCGACAGGGGGAGGAAAAATTTTCATGAGGTAGAGTGGATGTCGTTATTGGTGAGTTTTGGCGGGTAGTCTCATTTAAAAGTACTTTGCTGGGTAAGGGAAATATCTTCTACACAGCAATACATATAAATGGTACAGTCTTCTAATTGGTATGCAGCGTCTCTCTGTTAGTTATTTTGCTTTTAAGCAGACTCACAATTGATTTTTATACCTTCAATTTGTAATTTACCTGAAAATTAAAGTCGAACGTTGCGTATCTATGCTTATTTCTAAAAAATTAAAAGAAAAAGTCATTATTATTGCTGAGAGTGATCAGCAGTTACTTGCCGAGATAAAGCTGAACCTCAATGAGTTGGGTTTTTTAAATATCAAAATTGCTTTAGACGGTATGCAGATCTATGAAATCCTTAGATCATATTATGATGCAGCAGAGCAAATTGGTTTGCTTATTGTTAATGAGCAGTTGCCGCAATGTGATGTATTGGCAATGTGTAAAGTGCTATCAAGTAATGATACTTCATTGATACCCTTTATTATCCTCGGTACGGGCGATAAGAAAAATAATATAGCAAATAGCGAGTTTAATTCTCAAGCTCTCATTCATCAAATGTCTTACCCGATTAATTATTCGGTGCTATTAGATACGATTAGTTTTCAGCTAATTATGATGCATGAGCGCTACCTCCGGCACAAGCAGGAAGAGTTGTTAATTAATGAATTAGCAGAAAGAAAGATTGTTGATGCCAAGCTGAAGTATTTAGTTGTACATGATGAGTTAACCGGCCTAATAAATCGACATAATTTTGAGAGTCAATTAGCCCTGATTCTTACACGCAGCCGCATGCGACAACAAGAAGGTGCGTTAATTTTCATTAATCTTGACCGATTTAGCTTAGTTAATGAGCTGGAAGGTTTTGATGTTGGCGATAGATTGCTAATCGAAGTGGTGGCAATTATTAGAAAGCTAACATTTAAAGGAGATTTATTTGCTCGGATTGGTTCTGATGAGTTTTGCCTTTTTCTGGATAACAAAAAGGCAAATGAAACCAGGCAATTTGCAGAACGAGTAAGAAAGTCCGTTGATGAGTTTAAGTTTTCTAGTGGTGATGTGTGCTACAGCACATCATTGTCTATAGGTATTGCATCGGTTAATACAGTAACGGCTGACTACCACCCCAATGAAGTTATTTCTAGGGCAAGACAGGCTTGTCGCATGGCTAAGGAGCATGGCCGAAATATGGTGTGGTCTTACAATGAGACAGATACAAAGGTACAGGAGCGGAATAAAGATCTATTTTGGGTTCCATTAATTAAAAAAGCACTTTTGGAGCAAAAGTTTTTTCTAGTATTTCAGCCTGTTATTCATTTGGATAGCGGTAATATTTCTCATTATGAAGTCTTAATTCGTATGCGTGGGCTACAAAATGAAGTGATTAGCCCGGGTGAATTTATTCCAGTTGCAGAACGTATGGGCTTGATTCATAGCATAGATCAGTGGGTAGTGGAAAATGCCATCGATTTTCTAGCTAAGCTTCCTGATACATCTAAAGTATCCTTCGCGATTAATCTTTCTAGTGTTGCCTTTCAGGATGATTCCTTATTACCTACTTTAAAAGAAAAGTTATCACTTACGTGGGTAGATGCGAGTCGATTGATATTTGAAATTACTGAAACAGCGGCTGTTGCAAATTTTGAGCAAACACGCAAGATGATTGCAGAAATTCGTTCCTTAGGCTGCAAGTTTGCTTTAGATGATTTTGGTGCTGGCTTTTGTTCTTTTAATTACTTAAAAACTTTTCCTGTCGATTTTGTGAAAATTGACGGTCAGTTTATTCGTAACTTAATTAATGATGAGACGGATCAGGTTTTAGTGAAATCTATGGCAGAGATTGCTAAAAATTTGGGTAAAAAAACTATTGCAGAGTTTGTCGAAACCCCCGAAATCATTAGTAAGTTAAAAGAATTAGGTATAGATATGGCGCAAGGCTATATTTTTGGTAAGCCTGAGCGGGAGCTATTGACTAGCAGCTCCATTGTATTGGATGGATTAACAAGAGAAAGTGCTAAACCCAAGCACTTTGCAAGTTGGTTTGGTGAAAAAATAAACAAAATTGAAACTGATTGATTAAAGTCGCTCTATATGGCATCGGTAACGATAGTAAAAGCTAAGAAAAATTAGGGCTCCTAGCGTATCTGCGAGCCAATCTTGGATATCGCTCATACGACCAGGAACAAAGGATTGATGCCACTCATCAGATGCACCATATAAGCTGGCAAAAATAAGACTAGCTATAATTAGTATAGGTAATGATGTTGATATATGTCTAAATGCGCGTACAGTAAAAAATGCCAATATGAAATATGCGCCGGCATGCATGACTTTATCTTGATGCATAAATAACATGGGTGCAGGCAGAGAAGGTTGGTCGGAAAGCCAATAAATAAAAGCACAGTAGAGTATAAGCTGTGCTGCATCTAATGCTTTGTTATAATAGTTAGCCATATTTTATATTTCCGGTAAAACATCTGAGTGAAATGAATAATATTTTTGATTTTGCTGAGGCCTGTTTGCATCGAACAGATATAGATGAAAAGTTACATTTAACAGCACAAGCATGGCAATTATACCAACAAGGTGCATTGCAGTTCGATGCTACCTCTGAACCACAAGATATAAATCAAGTGTGTTTTCCTGAAAAACCAGAATTATTAGCTCCTAAATTTATGGCGCGTCGTAAACTGGGCTCTCCTGAAGGTGTACAAGCTTTTTATCATGCGCTAGCACATATTGAATTTATTGCCATCTATCTGGCTTGGGATATGCTGTATCGCTTTCGTGGCATGCCGTTAAAGTTCTATCAAAATTGGTTGCAAGTTGCACAAGAAGAGGCTTTGCATTTTGCTTTAATACGCGAGCACCTACGTAAGCACGATATTGATTATGGTGATTTACCTGCGCATCAAGGTTTATGGGAGCATGCGCAAGATACCGCAGGGGATATTTTGGCGCGACTAGCAATCATTCCTCGCTGTATGGAAGCAAGAGGTTTAGATGTTACGCCAGCTATGATAGAAAAATTTCGTAGAATCAATGATCAACAAGGTGTAAATATCCTTGAGCGTATTTATCATGATGAACAGCAGCATGTGCAATTCGGTTCGGATTGGTTTCATTATCAGTGCCAAAAACAACAACTTAATTCCGATCAAACATTTCAAGAATTAATTTTAAAATATTATAAAAGCAAGCCTAAAGGCCCGTTCAATAAACAAGTCCGTTTAAAAGTAGGTTTTAGCGAAAATGAACTTTCTTGGCTAGAGAATCAATAAAAAAATGAATAATAATAACTTTAATATCCCGATTTTTGCTCTAGGTTTTAGGGCCTTTTTTGCTTTGTCTGGCTTATCCGCCTTGATACTAATGGTGTTATGGCGATCTGTCTATGATGGTAGTTTAGTGATGGATAATTATTTTTCCAACACTTACTGGCATGCACATGAAATGCTTCTCGGTTATACCGTTGCCGTTATTGCCGGTTTTTTATTAACTGCGGTGCGTAATTGGACAGGTGAATCGACAGCAACTGGAGCTAACTTAGCGGGTTTAGCTTTGTTATGGGTTTATGGGCGTATTTTGCCTTTTTACTCTGAACTTCTTCCCGATGAACTGATTGCGTTAGTTGATTTTGCCTTTTTACCGGTTTTAGCTTTTTCTATTAGTTTGCCTATTATCAAAACTAATTACACGCGAGGCTATGTTTTTATTGCTATGTTAGGGTTAATGGCTCTGGGCAATGGTTTTATCCATGCGGATATTTTAGGCTGGACAGAAGCAACAGCATGGATGGGATTTCAGCTGGTTATAGGCCTGATTATTACGATGATATTAGTGATAGCAGGGCGCGTATTTCCCTTTTTCACTGAGCGGGGATTAAAAGGCGTAATGCCTATTCGTAGTCCCCTGTTAGATGGTTTGTCGGTTGGCTTTGCATTGCTCGTATTTGCTTTATCTATCATGCAAATTTCAGGGATTTATTTGGCGCTTGCTGCCAGTGCTGCAGTTATTGCCAATAGTTTACGAGTGAATAACTGGTTTGTGTTCAGAGTATGGTTTGTGCCCTTGTTATGGGTGCTCTATCTCGGTTACGCATGGATTATTTTAGGTTTTATACTTACAGCGCTAAGCGCCTATAATATTGTATTGCCTACGCTGGCATTGCATGCCTTTACTATGGGCGGCATTGGTGTTATTACCTTAGGTATGATGGCGCGCGTGTCATTGGGCCATACAGGGCGCTCATTAAAGGCATCACAAGCAATGGCGATTGCCTTTGCTTTAATTAATTTAGCGGCTTTAGTTAGGGTGTTTTTACCCATGTTATTGCCTGACTGGTATGCTGATATGATTTATGCAGCAACTATCTTATGGCTAGCAGCCTTTTCATTATTTGCCTTCGTTTATGCGCCCATTTTAACGAGCGCAAGAATTGACGGTAAAGCAGGCTAAAGACCAGCAGCGATGGGAAAATTATTCCATACGCGCTCCTAAACATTTTTTACAACGGATCAATGAGATTAATTGACCCAACTTAACTTTTATTAATCAAGAGAGATTATGGCACTTTATTGTGGAATTGTCGGTTTACCTAATGTCGGTAAATCAACCCTATTTAATGCATTAACCAATGCAAAAATTGCAGCTGAAAATTACCCATTCTGTACTATCGATCCCAATGTAGGGGTTGTTCCTGTGCCAGATGTACGCATGGATGCTTTGGCAGAATTTGTAAGCCCTGAACGAATTTTACCAACAACCATTGAATTTGTTGATATTGCAGGCCTAGTGGCGGGCGCTTCTAA
>Ga0209707_1002273_pt1 | contig 10172 bp, 6 predicted proteins | sample EN4Hudsemesocosm_FD_184630 | JGI IMG/M metagenome (GOLD analysis project Ga0209707, IMG submission 184630) | Methane-oxidizing microbial communities from mesocosms in the Hudson Canyon - EN4B Hudson Canyon (SPAdes) (version 2) | ecosystem: Environmental > Aquatic > Marine > Cold seeps | place... | reverse complement strand
CGCAAAGTCGATACCTCTTATGAGATTTTCTTGTCACTCTATCAAGCGATAACAGGCCCAGAGGAAGAACAAAAAGCTTACAAACAATTTTCCCCAGAATTCTTTGACCTGATTGTTATAGACGAGTGTCATCGCGGCAGTGCAGCAGAAGATTCAGCCTGGCGTGAAATTCTTGACTACTTTAAAGCAGCCACCCACATTGGCTTAACCGCAACACCCAAAGAAACAGAAGAAGTCTCCAGTTCTACCTATTTTGGCGATCCCGTTTATACCTATTCCCTTAAACAAGGCATCGATGATGGATTCTTAGCGCCTTATAAAGTAGTGAGGATTGATCTGGATAAAGACCTACAAGGTTGGCGACCCACCAAAGGTCAATACGATAAAAATGGTGAGATGATTGTAGACCGCATTTATAACCAGAAAGATTTTGATCGAACACTGGTGATTGAAGAAAGAACTCAACTGGTGGCTAAAATCATCAGTGACCATCTTAAAGCCACAGATCCTATGGCTAAAACCATAGTCTTCTGCCAAGACATTGATCATGCCAATCGTATGCGTCAGGCTTTAATTAATGAAAATCCAGAACAGGTAGCTAAAAACCGTAAATATGTAATGAAAATTACAGGGGATGATAGTGATGGAAAAGATGAGCTATATAACTTTATCGACCCAGAACAATCCTATCCTGTTATTGCCACCACCTCTGAGTTAATGAGTACAGGCGTCGATGCCAAAACCTGTAAATTAATCGTTCTTGATCAGCGCATTAAATCCATGACCAAATTTAAACAGGTGATTGGACGGGGAACCCGTATTGATGAAGACTATGGCAAACTCTGGTTTACCATTATGGATTTCAAAAAAGCCACCGAACTGTTTGCTGATAAAGACTTTGATGGCGAAGCAGAAGTCATATATAAACCTAAAGGTGGTGATTCAACCATTCCCCCTGAAGATGAGCAAGATGATGGAGATAACGATAGCAATAACGGACAAGGTTCTGATGATGGCTACCCAGGTGAATCAGGTGGCTTAGATGGTGGCGATGAAGGAACAGGAGAGCCACCTAAAAAATACATCGTTAAAGGCGTATCGGTCAAAGTCATCTCAGAACGTGTTCAATATATCGGGCCTGATGGCAAACTCATTACCGAATCACTTAAAGATTACACCAGTAAAACCGTTAAACAAGAATACGCCACCCTTAATGATTTTTTGCGTAAATGGAATGATGCCGATCAGAAACAAGCCGTTATTGAAGAATTGGAAGAACAAGGTGTTATCTGGCAAGCCTTAGAAGATGAAGTAGGCAAAGACTATGGTGCTTTTGATCTCATTTGTCATATTGTTTACGGCCAACCGCCTTTAACTCGTAAAGAGCGTGCTGATCAGGTGCGTAAACGGGATATATTCACCAAATACGGTGAACAAGCACAAAAAGTATTGGAAGCCTTATTAGAAAAATATGCCGATGAAGGCATTACCCCGATCGAAAATTTAGCTGTCCTTAAAGTGCAACCCTTTAGTGAAATGGGTCGCCCTATAGAGTTAATTAAAGGCTTCGGTGGCAAAGCACAATATCAGCAAGCGGTTAAAGACTTGGAACAAGTGCTGTACCATAGCGCGAATCAATAAGCTGCAAACAAATAAATCATATTCCCAGTCTAAAGCAGGGAATGTATACAAACAGTAAGAGAAATAAATGTCCGTATCTAATATCGTAAAATCCATCCAAGACATTATGCGAAAAGACGCAGGCGTTGATGGTGACGCTCAACGCATAGGCCAAATGGCTTGGCTGTTATTCCTGAAAATCTATGATGCTCAGGAAGAAGAATTAGAACTGATGGATGATAATTATGAGCCACCCATTCCAGAAGAATTACTTTGGCGCAATTGGGCGAGTGACAAAGAAGGCATTACCGGTGAAGGCATGCTGGATTTTATCAACGGCAAGTTGTTCCCAGGGATAAAAAACCTACATGCCACACCCATCAGCAATCCGCGTGGTTTTGTTGCTAAAGAAGCCTTTAGTGATGCCTTTAACTACATGAAAAATGGCACACTACTACGCCAAGTGGTGAACAAAGTCGATGAAATCGATTTTAACTCCTCCAGTGAACGCCATACCTTTGGTGACATTTATGAAACCATTTTAAAAGACCTGCAATCATCAGGCAATTCAGGCGAGTTTTACACGCCAAGAGCGGTCACGCGTTTTATGGTCGATATGATCAATCCCAAATTAGGCGAAAAAGTGATGGACCCTGCTTGCGGTACGGGTGGCTTTTTAGCCTGTACCATGGATCATATTAAAGAATCTGGCAGTGTGAATACCCCTGAAGAGAACCTGATATTACAAAAACAGATTTATGGGGTAGAGAAAAAACAATTACCGCATTTGCTTTGTACCACCAATATGCTTTTACATGGTATTGAAGTCCCCAGCCAAATTCGCCATGACAACACCTTAGCCCGACCTTTACGTGACTGGGGGCCAAAAGATCGAGTAGCCGTTGTGGTCGCTAATCCACCCTTTGGTGGTATGGAAGAAGATGGTATAGAGCTTAACTTCCCCGCAGCCACCCGTACCCGTGAAACAGCCGACCTGTTCTTGCAGTTAATCGTACATATTCTAGAAGCCAATGGCCGTGCTGCTATTGTATTGCCCGATGGCACTTTATTTGGTGAAGGCGTTAAAACCAAAATCAAAGAAAAACTGCTGAATGAATGTAACCTGCATACTATTGTCCGTTTACCCAATTCGGTATTTGCCCCTTATACCAGCATAAAAACCAATATCCTGTTTTTTGAGAAAGGTACACCTACGCAAGAAATCTGGTATTACGAACAACAATTAGCTGTTGGGGTAAAAGCCTACAATAAAACCAAACCAATGAAACTTTCCGAGTTTGAGGGCTGTAAACAATGGTGGGGTGGAGATCATCGTAAAGACAGAATTGAAAATGAACAAGCATGGAAAGTGTCTATTGAAGATATAAAAGCCAGCAACTACAATTTGGATGTCAAAAACCCGCATCAAGTTGATATTGATCATGGCGACCCTGATGAGCTATTGGCTGATTATCAAAATCTGCAAGGTGAGATAGCGAAGACCTTAGATCAGCTTAAAGCTGAATTGGAAAAAGCTTTGACTGAGGCTCAGCAATAATGGATGTTGATAAGTTGGTGCTTGAAGCGGGGGATTTGTCTGGGTTTATTGAGCAGTTTTCTGTGTTTGCTAGTGCGCCTGATGGAATTAAGAGATTAAGAAATTTTATACTTCATCTTGCAGTTCAAGGCAAATTAGCAGAGCAAGATCACCAAGGAAATGCTGAGAGTGAACTCAAAGCTATTAAGAATGTTAGGTGCGAGCTTTTTAAATTAAAAAAAAGAAAGAAGATTAAACATTACGAAAACCATGAGATTGAGAATGTTAATATTCCTGAAAACTGGGCAGCAGAATGTATTGGAAACGTGATCATATCTTTAACTGGAGGTGGAACTCCAAGCAAGCAACACCCTGAGTATTGGGATGGTGAAATACCATGGGCAAGTGTTAAAGATTTAAAAAATTATAAATATCTTGATACTACTCGTGATTATATAACGGCAGAAGGTGTAATTAATTCATCTACTAATTCGATTGATCCTGGACATTTTATTGTTTGTACTCGAATGGGGCTTGGGAAAGCAGTTATCAATAGAATAACTACAGCAATAAACCAAGATTTAAAGGCAATGGAATTGCCTGAAAAACTCAACATTGATTATTTTTATATATTTTACCAAACTCTTGAAATTACGGGTTCAGGAGTGACAGTATCTGGTATTAAACAAGATGATTTATTGTCAAAGATATTATTATTACCCCCACTAGAAGAACAAAAACGCATCGTAGCTAAAGTCGATGAACTAATGGCACTCTGCGACAAACTGGAAGTTCAACAACAGCAGCAAGCCAACAATGTCTTGCGTGCCAATACCGCAGCCATCAATTCACTGTTAAACCCAGCCGACCCAAAATCCAGCTTTGAACAAAACTGGCAACGTATCGCCGAACACCTCAACACCCTCTACGGCTGCACCCTCCCTATGCCTAAAGGCCAAGGCCGCAAGAAAAAACATTTGGTGGGGTTGGAGAATGTTAAGGCATTGAGACAAGTGATTTTACAATTGGCTGTTACAGGTAAATTAGTACCCCAAAATTCAAATAATAACCCTGCAAATTTATTAATTGACTCTATTAAATCAACAAAGAATGAATTACTTAAAGCCAAAGTTATTAATAAGCAATCCGTATTTTCACCTGTTTTTGATCAGGACAAGTCATTTCAAGAACCTACAGGCTGGTTTTTTGTACGGCTAGGAGAAATAACAAATAGAATAGGCTCAGGAAGCACACCAAGAGGCGGAAAAAGTGCTTACACAGAAACAGGAATCCCTTTCTTTAGGTCTCAAAATGTATGGAATGATGGTCTTAAATTGCATGATGTGGCATATATTCCAGAAGTAACCCATGAAAAAATGTCAAACACAGCTGTTTATGCAAAAGATATTTTATTAAATATTACTGGAGCATCTTTAGGGCGATGTACATTAATTCCTGATGATTTCAAGCATGGTAATGTAAGCCAACATGTAACAATAATCCGTGCAACTGAGCCAGAAACTAGAAAATTTTTACACCTATGTATCCTTTCTCCTTATACACAAAGTATGATTTGGAAAAGACAAGTCGGAATGGCCCGTGAGGGGTTAAGTAAAAAGGTACTTGAGCAATTTGAGATTCCTTTACCACCATTGGAAGAACAAAAATGCATAGTAGCCAAAGTAGAGCAATTAATGACCTTATGCGACCAACTGGAACAACAACTCACCCAATCCTACAGCGATGCTGAAAAACTCATGCAAGCTACTATTAAAGTGTTAGTGGCTTAAAACAAAATATAAGAGATGTTTATGGATAATCAAACAATTTCTAAGCTCTTTTTGGAAAGAAGTCAGTTTGTACTAATTGGTTTGACTGGAAGAACAGGTTCAGGTTGCACGACTGCCGCTAATATACTGGAATCAGATTCACCTCTGTTCCCCTCATATCAAGATGCAACATATGAGGGCATTGATTTTTATAATGGGTTAAGTAAAAAAAGATATGATATCGTAAAAAAATATGCTGAACATAACTGGGAACAGTTTTACTCAATTAAAGTAAGTGATCTTTTGTCAGCATATTTGCTTTCTTTAAATAAAAACGATATGGCTGACTTTATATTTAATTCATATACAGGTAGTAGTGTCACTAAAAAGCAAATCAAGAACCTTTTAAAAAAAGGTGTTTTTAAAAACAACTATATTGTCAGTAACTTTGCCGATTTTCAAACGCACATTTTGGATCACCATATTGACAAAAGACTAAAGAAAAAAAGGTCAGAACGCTTTATTCGTTATTTAAAATTAGTTAGAAAATTTACTAACGATTTCAAAAAAGAGCTTACTGACCTGAGTACTGATCTGTATATATCAACCTACCAAGCCGCTGGTCAATCAGTAAGAAAGCTAGGGAAAGTTGATGCTAATTATGAGAAGCTAGAGTTCTCTCCTGATAATGTTTTTCATTTGCCAGAAACAATTAATCGAATTGTCAAAATAATTAGAGCCGTAAAAAATCGTGCATTCGTTGTAATTGATGCAATAAGAAACCCATATGAAGCACGTTTTTTTAGAGATCGGTATTCAGCTTTTTATCTTGTTTCAATAAATGCGACTTCTAAAGACAGAAGTAAGTATTTAAAAAATACCCGCAAATTTACTGCTGATCAGATCAAAGAAATGGATCTCAAGGAGAGCGGTAAATATGATAAAAAAAGTAATAAGGAAGCTCTTAAACATAAAGAGTTTATTGGTCAGAATGTAAAAAAGTGTATTGAAATATCAGACATACACTTGTTCAATCCAAGAAATGAAATCAATAATCACAATGTACTGAAATCCCAGCTCGCATGGTATTTTTCTTTAATGTTGCACCCTGGTTTAATCTCACCAACACCGCTAGAGAGGGTTATGCAGTTTGCTTATACAGCAAAAACAAACTCAGGCTGTATTTCACGGCAAGTAGGAGCCGTCATTACCGATTCAAATTATTCTGTGAAGGCAATTGGCTGGAATGATGTTCCACAAGGTCAAGAACCATGTTCACTTCGTTCTGTAGATGGCTTACTTAATGATTTTGACCCTGTTATCTATAGTGAATATGAAAGAAATGACAAAACACTTAGAGCTGAAGCTGTAAAAAAATTTAAAAATATTTTGATTGAAAGTGAAGATTTAGGGGGGCGAAATCCTGCCTATTGCTTTAAGGACTTAAAGAATGCTATTGAACCTGATGAGAAAAACCAAGTTCATACGCGCTCACTTCATGCAGAAGAAAATGCCTTTTTACAAATAGTGAAATATGGCGGACAAGCTATTGAAGGCGGTAAGCTATTTACCACAGCCAGCCCTTGTGAGTTATGTGCAAAAAAAGCTTATCAACTGGGTATAAAAGAAATTATTTACATTGACCCATACCCAGGTATTGCAATAGATCATATTTTATCTATAGGCTCAAAACCACCCACTTTAATTCAATTTAGAGGTGCAGTAGGAAAAGGTTATCACCAGCTATACGAACCTACACTTCCTTATAAAGATGAGTTGGAATATTTTCTTTAATTAATACTGGGTAACATCAATGAAAAGCCACTTTTTCGCATACATAAGTAAAATTCGTTGGTTACAACGCTGGGGGTTAAAGCGTAATGCGGTTGCTGAGAATGTAATGGAACACAGCTGGGAGGTTTCAGTCATTTCCCATGCTTTAGCTTTAATAAAAAACCGTTATTTTGACGGAAATCTTGATGTTAATGCCATTGTTGTTGCCGCTTTGTATCACGATTGTAGCGAGGTCCTTACTGGTGATATGCCGTCCCCCATCAAATATCATTCTCCTGAAATAACGAAAGCTTATAAATCAATCGAAAAGAAAGCGGAGCACGAATTATTAAACCTGTTACCAGACGGACTGAAAGATGATTATAGGGGGGCTATGATTGAAGAAGAGCTACCTAAAGATCATAAAGTCATTATTAAAGCGGCTGATACTATTTCTGCTTATTTGAAATGCAAAATGGAAGTAGCTGCTGGAAACCAAGAGTTTTCTATTGCTGAAAAAGATATAGAGGCTAAATTAAATTCCATTACTACTTTGCCAGAGGTTAAATATTTCTTAGATACCTTTTCATCAAGCTATGAATTAACTTTAGATGAGTTGTTTAAGTAAGTTATTTTATTTATTTAGCCTTGAAAATAGTAAAGCAGCAGAGTGTTATATTAGTTGCTTTAAAGATCGTGTCTGAATTGAAGATTTAATCATCTAGGAAGGTACTGCAATAATGAAAGATACAGTTAATTTCGGTATTAATTAGAGATGGATATTTTATGCCAATAAAACAAACCCAAGAACAGCTTGAAAGCTTACTACGTGAATTATGCCGACTACCTCATGAAACTGAATGGGTTGAGTTTAAGCATAATAACGATGATACGCCTATGATTGGCGAGTATATTTCTGGACTTTCAAATTCTGCTGCATTAGTTGGGAAGCAGTCTGGGTATATTGTGTGGGGAATTGATAATGATACCCACGAAGTACTCGGAACAAGTTTTCATCCATCAACTGCACGCTATAAACAACAAGAGCTAGAAAGTTGGCTATTGCAAAAACTGACTCCGAAAGTTGATTTTAGTTTTAATGAGTTTTCAACAGTTAAGGGAGACAATGTTGTTATTTTAGAGGTTCAAGCAGCAGGACATACACCCGTACAATTTGATGGTACTGAATATATTCGAGTAGGGTCTTATAAAAAGAAACTCCGAGATTTTCCTGCGAAAGAACGGGAGTTATGGCGAGTTTTTGATCACACGCCATTTGAGCAGCAAATGGCAGCGGATCATGTGGAGGTGGAGCAAGTTTTTAAGTTACTGGATTATCCCGCTTATTTTGATTTATTAGACTTACCCTTACCAGAAGGCCGAGAAGGTATTTTAAGTGCATTATCATCAGATCATTTGATTGAAAAATCTGATAATGGGCAATGGAATATTACGAATTTAGGTGCTGTCCTTTTTGCTAAGAAATTAGAAGACTTTCGCCACTTAAGTCGTAAAGCTGTGCGTGTTATTCACTATAAAGGGAATAGTCGTATTAAAACAATTCGAGAAATTGTTGGAAACAAAGGTTATGCAGTCGGTTACGATGGCTTAATTGATTATCTAAAAACAATGATCCCGTCTAATGAGGAGATAGGGCGAGCATTTCGACGTGAAGTGCCTATGTACCCTGAATTAGCTATTCGTGAGTTAGTCGCTAATGCAATTATTCATCAAGATTTTACGCTCACTGGTACTGGGCCAATGATTGAGTTATTTGAAAACCGATTAGAGATTAGTAACCCTGGCATACCATTAGTTGATACACAACGATTTTTGGATACGCCACCTCAAAGTCGTAATGAGGCTTTAGCGTCTTTTATGCGTAGAATTAATATTTGTGAAGAGCGAGGAACGGGGATAGATAAGGTTGTATTTGAAACTGAACTCTATCAGCTACCTGCTCCGATCTTTGAGCAAACAGATAAGCATACTCGCGCCATACTGTTTGCATATAAAACACTTAATGAAATGGATGCAGAAGACAAAACAAGAGCGTGTTATTTACATTGTTGCTTAAAATATGTGAATCGTGAACCGATGAATAATACATCCCTTAGGGAACGCTTTAATATTGATTCAGGTAATAGTGCTATAGCGAGCCGAGTGATAAAGCAGACCGTAGATGCTGGTCTTGTTCGGTTATATGATCCCAAAGCTAATCGTAAATCTTGGAAGTATGTTCCATTTTGGGCTTAGTTAGATCTATAAAATCTCATTTGATGGTCATTTGATGATTAACTAGAAATAGTAGTGTTTTTTCCTGTAAGCACCTTGTTTATAGGGGTATGACTGATAATTTTCATTTGATTACTAAATAATATCCTTGTCCACCCATAGCATTATCTATCTCTCTATTTTTGTCTTTTCAATCTCTTTAATATTTAGTTTCTTGTCTTGTTCAGAGTCTTTATCAGCCAGAACAATTAGAGGCCTAGTTATCAGACGTTGAAAATACTAGCTGGTAAGCGCCCCATGATGTTAAAAAACGTTATACAAGTGCAGACCTTATTTCAGATAATCGTATCATCTTCAATATAAAAAGTTGATGAGGCTACACTCTTAATTTTTCAAATAAGTTTCCAAAATTTTCTTTAGCTTAGCCTATTAAAGTGAGCTAATTATCAAGGACGACCCAAAAATAATTCATACAAACACACAATTGGCGTACAATTAACTTAGCCTATTGGAGTCTTTCATGCCTACCTCAGAAACCATTAAACAGGAGCGAATGCATATTCGCCTTGATACTGTATCAAAACAAAAACTGGAAAAAGCAGCTGGCTATAGCCACAAGAAGCTGTCTGAGTTCGTACTGTCGCAATCCTTAGCGGCTGCTGAAACTATCATCAGTGAACATGAGCACATTACTTTGTCTCAGCCTGACTGGGATATATTCTTAGATGCTCTGGAAAGCCCGCCTGCAAAAAATACAAAACTAACTGAGGCTTTAGCCTTACATAAAAAATCAGTTGTTCGTTAAGTATGCAGTTAACGATTAATACTCTGAATACCGAACACCTTCGTAAAGCTTTTGATTGTGGCGAACCTAGTCTGAATACTTATTTACATCGCTATGCTCGCCAGAACATAAAAAACCGTATAAATAGGGTATTTATTGCTTCGCCTGTTGATGCTGAAAAAACGATTGCGGGTTATTACACGCTGAGTGCAGGTAGCATATGTGCTGATGACTTACCACTTGCACAAAAACGGCTACTCCCCAACTATCCCATCCCTGTTGCATTATTAGGACGCTTAGCAGTAGATAAACAGTATCAAGGTCAACGTTTAGGCAGTATTTTATTAGCAGACGCAGTGCAGCGAGTTGAACAAGCTAGTGAAGTGTTGGCTGTTTATGCCATTGTCGTTGAAGCTTTAAACCCATCTGTTGCTGAATTTTATCAGGGCTTTGG
>Ga0209707_1002269_pt1 | contig 10181 bp, 6 predicted proteins | sample EN4Hudsemesocosm_FD_184630 | JGI IMG/M metagenome (GOLD analysis project Ga0209707, IMG submission 184630) | Methane-oxidizing microbial communities from mesocosms in the Hudson Canyon - EN4B Hudson Canyon (SPAdes) (version 2) | ecosystem: Environmental > Aquatic > Marine > Cold seeps | place... | reverse complement strand
GTTTTAAGATATTAGGCGCTTTATGTTCCAATGCTGAAGCGATTTCATCAGGCGTAAAGCTAAAGGCAACAATACAACGCTCAAAAGCTTCAATATCTAATAAGTGGCGTACTTGCGTGCTTTTCGTGCGTAATTCCATCCACGCATTAGGAATAGCACGGATAACGGGTAAAAATTCTTTAGCAAAATCGGTAACAGGCTCCAACGCTAAACTGTCGCAATCGTAGCCAGAGAAAAAGTGTACCGGTTCATCTGGTGTTTCAGAGCATAAGCGCTGAATATCGGCGAAATAGTCTTCATAATTAACAAACAGCACATAATTAGCCGATTGATACATGCCTTGTAAAAAACAATAACGGCAATCGTACAAGCAATTCAGCATGTGCGAGAAGTAATAATTCTGCTTAGCACCGATACCGTAATGCGGTGGAGCTTTGAGCATAAAGCCTTGATATTTTTCCGCGAGAATTAAAGCCGGTTGTTGTTTTTGTAGACGAAAGTTTTGCGCTTTCGGGTTAAAGACCTCGCCATAGCGGTTGCAAGTGACCTGCCGCGCTTTCGGAAAACGGGCACAAATATCTAGCACCCGCGGATGTTGTAAGATATTTTCTTCTATATAAATTGTATCAATCATATTTGAACCAAAGTTGAGTCTGTTATTGGTAGACGCTAAGTCATTATTTAGCGATATTGATCGTACTGGAAAGGGATGATTAATGCCTTACCGCGGAGTGGTAGCTTGATACAAACGAGAAAAAACTGTTTTCGTTGTTTGAGGCCAGTTGGTACAAAAAAGAGTAGGGTGGAATAGCGTTAGCGTTTTCCACCATAAGGAGTAATCCTGTGCTTAGGCGGCGATGCAAAAAATGTCGGAAAATGCTACGCTATTCCAACCTACACATAGCTGTCTTATGGATTATGCACTTTCATCCATCACTGATTTGAACTCAAGGCTGGGGAGTTGCCCGCCATCTCTGTCGTAGCCAACAAACTGAAAGTCAGTCTTCTTTGCAAGTGACTTTACTTCAGCCTCTACAACTTTCTTCATTTCAGATTGAACTTCTGAGTGAACCTTGAACATCTCGTCGTTTGTTTCTTTAATTGTTTTTTCTAGGGCTTCCATGGCTGTTCCTAGCAAAGGGACTTTTGAAAGCTCGGCCCACATATAGTTTTTAAGAAAGGAAATTAAAAACGACCATGCACTGTTAATAGAGAAATATGACCCTTCCTTGTTTTTCTTTAAGGTTGAGATGACCTTTCCTAGGGCTGTCATCATGGCAACGCTGTCCACTTCACGGCTACCCTGTATCTCCTCCAATATTTTAATTATCTTATCAAATAACTCCGGTAGCCTGCTTTGGGATTTGTAGTGCTCAAATATTGAATCAAAGTCAAAAGCTGACTCTGATGGGGTATCAAAACTCCATTTATGAACTCGAATTAGTTCAATATTCCTAATTATATAATCTATTAGGTGTTGCTGATTCCACGTTCTATTGGAGAAGTATTGTAACCCTTGAATTAGCGTTGACAGCCATGAAGGGCTGTCTTGCTGGGATATCGATGCTTTTAAGTCATTGGCTTTGGTTAAGGATAAAATTGCCTTTGCCTTCTTCGACTCACGGTTTTCGCTAACTAGATGCTTTACCAAGTCATCAAGTGATTTTATGAGTTCCTGGTGTTTCTCTGTAACAAATCGCATGTGAAACTGAGCGCTTGCATTTGATGTCAATTCATACCTCCTTTTGCATTAACTAACTATTTGATGATTTGATATTACTAGGCTATTTGAGTAAATTAGCCCGTCTTTTTTGTTGTTAGCTGGGTTAACTTTGATAGCGATCATTGCCTCGCGTACAAATATAATATATTCAAGCTCAACGCCTAAAAACAGCATCAAACAACGGTGTGGGTTTACCCATAAGTTGCACCTAACAATCAAAAAAAATCAATAACCTACAATTTATCCTGCCACCAAAAAATGTACCTAATGTACGCATAAACCGCACCTTTATTACTATTTTTCCTCATAAGCTGCACCTTTCTTATTTCAGAGTATATATTATCAATATTGGTCAACAAAAAATAATCATCATCATCATGTGCACACTGATTAATAGTGTTATTAATTGGACAGTAATTTCAAATACAAAATAATTCTTCGGAGGGATTGCCTATCCAATATTTTTTACTTCACAAAAAAATCAATTTTGCTTCATTAAAGCCCTGACATATACCTGAATAAGTTGGATACCCTCTGGGGTTGCAAACTACTCGAACCCCATGAATTTCATAATCTAAGGCTTTATGGATATGCCCATGACACCATAAATCGATGTTGTTCTTGTTTTTTTCTATAAATGTATCTAGATTTGACCCATACGCATGATTATCAGTAGATTTCATTGTTGGAGCATGATGTGAAACCACAACAGTTTTTCCTTCAAATGTTTCATTTAGTTTTTGATCTAACCATTGTAATGATGTTTTGTGAACCAAATAGGCAACAGTTGGTGAGAAAAGCTCTAGATCCATGCCATAAGTAGAATCTGGGTTCATTAACCATATCGATTTTGCCCTATTTTTAGGGTTTAACCACCATGCCCTACTTTTTATATATCTAAAGTCATTCATTGCAGACCAAGCATCAGCAATAATATTAGGTGAGTATTGATCAAAGTCAGTCCATAAAGTACAGCCTAGAAACCTTACTCCATCAATAATTATTTCATCGTTATCTAACAGATAGATTCCTAATTCATACGCTTTAGTTCTCAGTTCTGAGATAATTGAAATATCACTATTATAATATTCGTGATTACCTGGGACATATATTATTTTTTTATCTTTAAATTTATTGGCCGACCATTCCAAACCGTTAACCCATTCACCAATATCACCAGCCAACAGTATAACATCAGCATCAATTGGGTAATCAAATATCAAACTTCCATAATCAAAATAAGGGTCAAACCTTCGCTGAACTTTCTCGGTATGAATATCACTCGCACAGAATATTTTCATGTTTCTTTGAGGGCTTTAAGGCCATATGGTTTTTGATTCTCAAGCCTATTCACGTTACTAATATACCTTTTAAGGATAGTAGTCGCTTCTTGGCTTTTGTAAAATATGTTTCTATTAATACCACATGCATCTGCAATAGCTAATTTATTAGGCCGACCTCTACGGCTCATAGGAATAGGTGTACCGCTTCTTTTTAAATTATCTAAATAATTCTTTAAATCACCAACATCATCTCTATTTTTAATTCCTTTCCGCTCTCTTTCATCCACATCAAATGCTTCTAATAATTTTACTGCTTCAGGGTTGTCATAAAATACATGTCTTGGTACCCCACACGCTTTAGCAATCCCACTGCTATTTGGTTTAAACCCAATACGAGGAAGAAATATATCTTTTTTTCTAAGGTGTTTTAAATAATACTGTAACCTCATTAATGAACTAACATTATTTTGAGAAGCAACTTTGCGTTCCTCTTCTCGTGTAGGGTTTCGGGCAATATGATATTTCAGAAGACTGACTTTTTCTTTTTTTATAAACGTAGTAATATTCCCTTTTTCTGTTTCTAAATTAAGAACCTCAACCCCAGTCTTTTGGCAAAGGGCTAATAACCTTTTAGGCGAGGTATTAAGCTTAATACTTAAAGAAGAAAATGATAAATATTGGTTTGAAAATTTATTGACAGACTCATGTTTGACCCTAACTCGGTTAGGGCCAGGTAAACCAATTAAAAAACCATTTGAAATGAGAACTGGAATAGCATACACCATACAGTCAATCAATTTTGCTGCTTCGACTTGTGATACTGTATTATCATTTGTTTTCATTCGGCAGTTACTTAGAAATTTTTCAACATCAATTTTTTGAAGCCAAATATCTTTTATTGAATCACTTGTCCGTCCAATAGATAAAATTTCACCATCAAGGTAGGCTGCTACAATTGATGCCTTCCCTTTTTTTGACCAGAACCTTTTTTCTTGAAGGATATAGTCAAGTGAAAAAAAAGTATTATTCAGATTTTTTTTGGGTATAACAGGGGCTTTTATGAGTAATTTTTGAGCGAAAACTTTCAAATCTTCCTCATGAAATCCATTAATATATTTTGGCAAGTGCTTAATAGAATAGTGCCCAGTTATTTTGAGTGATATTAGTACACTTACGGGGATTTGGAGGAATGCAGCTGCTTTCCTATCGTTTAAAATTTTTCCTGGTATCCTCTTGACCAAATCAAGTGACTTTTTATCTAAAATATATTTAACACGCTTACCAACCGTTACCTTTTCGTTTGGAATAAGCCCTTTTTCTATCCAGTTTTTTAATGTTTTAGGGCTTATACCTAAATTATCAGAAATTTTAGATTTTGGTGCAAAACGACTGTCTATCAAAATATCAGCATTTTCAACTAACTTATTATCAACAATAGCCATTCCCCACGAGTGAAGTCCAAATGATATAAATTCATTTCGTAAAAATGCTATTTCCTCAGTAGGGTGTAGTCTATTTTTAAACATTGAAATATAATATTTATTAAATTGCTTTCTTAGTCCAGTTGATGACAGTCCTTCTTCTTTGATTTTTCTGCCAAGTTGATGAAGGAATTCACAATAGCCTGACGGCCAATTTGATAAAATACCTGAAACTTCCAGTATAGCTTGATATGGGTCTTTAGTTTCATGCAACCCTTGATGTAAAAAGCTAAATTTACTAAGTTGTGCCAACATCCAGACAAATGAAAATAAAGGTGTACTTTCCATTTCTTTTAATGGATATTTCATCGTATTTGGAAGATTGACTATTGAATTACTATGTAACTTCGCTTTCAATATAGCCATCAATTCGACAACTGCTATTTCAACTGGTTTTAGGGTATTATCAGCAAGATTAGCTCCACATTTACAAAGCAATAAACCAGGCCTAAGCCAATTTAGGCGCTGCTTACAAACAGGACAAACGCTTAATAATTGGCATTTATGGATAGGACAAGCAATTGCATAATATAAATCCCAAAAAACATCTATAAATCCTTGGTCTTGTACGCATTGTGGGCATAGCATAGGTTTTTTAAGTCGTAAAAATTCTTTTGGTAATACTATTCCTAATTTATGATTTAAAACTTTAAAAGCGCGTTGTCCTTTTTCATCAATAAGGTATGTAATTTTCTTTAAATCATACGGTTTACGGCCTAGCACTTTAGCTAAATTTTTTACATTAAAAACAGCAGAACGCATTTCGTTAGGCCCGTACCCAGCATAATTCAAAATATGTCGAGGAGTACAATAGCCATTTGTTTCGGAAGTCCTCAGAATATATCCAAAAAGGCTTTCTGTGGGCTTTGGTGAAGGGGTACAAACCAGCACTTTAACTACCAACTAAAACTGATTGTACACTAGCTCTTTTACTAGCCTTTTTTGATCTTGTTTTTCTTGGCTTTAGTTCTTCCTTAACAGGAGTGCCAATAAGCTGTATTTCATCTAATAGTTTAGCTGTAGGTGTAATATTGAATTCACGACTAAATGGGCTAGGAAATGATGAAGCACTGGCTTTAGTCCATATCGCTTGATCATGAGCTATCATTAGATCTTCAAGATCGATCCTGTTTTGCCCCTTATAATACGCATTACATTCAACTTGTCTTAGAAATTTAGTTAAGTACCCAACTAAACCACTAGTGGCACAGTAACAACGAAAAGCCATACCTTGTTGATCAAGATCAGGGAGGTCGAACTGTGTTGATAATGCTTCATTAAATGCCCCAAGTATGGCAATAAACTCTTCACGTTGAATAGAATTCCTCCAATCAAACCTAGGCATAATAATAGGGGATAAAAACCGTCCCACTAATTGTTCATTTTGTGCCAATACAGCCTCACACGTTGGCAGCCCAGCCACGACAAGAGCCACCTTGCAGTCATCAACTAATATTTTTAACCAATCAGTGACATAAAATGATACTTTATGAAGTTTTTTATCATAAAAATGTTGAAATTCATCAAGCATGATCATCAATGTTCCAGCATGGCCAATTAAAGTTCGTAACCTAATTGCTTTAATATTTTCAGTACCTACATTAAATAATGGGTCACCAATTGAATAAAGCATTTGTTCAGCTAATCCTTTAATTGTTGGGGTTGACTGTACAGACACTTTTAAAATAGGAACCTCCAGCCGCTCTTTGGACCTAACCTTCGGATGTTTAATATAGCACTCCTCAAGGACTCTGCTTTTTCCTGTCCGAGACTCGCCAATTAGCGCAATACAAATGGGTTCGCAAGATCCGTCAGCATAGCTAAAACATTGTTCAATTCGGCTTGTCGCATCCATAAAAGCAGTATGAGGTACAAGAGTGGAATCAATAATATTGCATTTACGTTTCATTAAGTAACCCCCTTGCCCTGTTCAGCTTTAATTAATTGAGCATTCCTATCTCGATATTCTGGCTTAAACTTAATTTTTGGCTGAGGTTTCTGCTCGACCATACTTTCAGTTTTATTAGAAAGATCCTGATGAGTCTCAACTTCCTCTTCCTCTGTCTGAGATAATACAGGTTGATTACCTGCATTATCTGGTTGTAGTTCTTGTTCAAACGGCTCGACGAATCTCGCAATTTTTGTACGAGTCTTTTGTTTTTTATGCATAAATTCTTCATCGATAATAGTTCGAATATCTTTCTTAGCTTGTAACCAAGATATCGAATCAGATTTCTCTAGTTGACGTATAGCATAATTTCTACACACTTTATGTTGCCAAGCTGATAGCCCATTAGCATAGTCAAAAAACAAAGCAGGAACCTTATAAACCTGATTTTTATCGGGCGATAAAACGTTTATGAAACCTAAATTAGATTCATCTACACGCACCTCAACTTTTAACTTATCCCCAAGTTCCCGTCGAAGGCTTGTTAATTCTGGTGAATTATAGAAAAGATGGTTTAATTCAATGCCTTTATGTGTGAGAGTTCGACTTTCACTGCGCCCGAGAATAGCATCTAAGGTGATTAAATTATCAGGTAAAAAAATATCTTCAGGTCGGATAGAGTTTCGCCAGATAGATGCTGGGGATGCATGTAAAGTCCGATGTTCTTTCTGATGATAATAATCAGTAACCCATTTATGTGCAATTGCCTTAAATATACTCTTTCTCACAACTGCGTGTTTCGACGGGTCATAGTCCCCTTTATCAAACATGTTCGCAAATGTTGTTCCTGGTGCTTTATGGGCTAACGATTCATTAAATGTCCGTAAAAATTTTTCAACCTTTCCTTTGAACCATCCAGCTTTTCTTGGCGCATAATGAATTTCAATTCCCAAGGTATAACAAGCATTTTCTAAACTTTTAGAGTGGAATTCCAATCCATTATCAACAACAAGTTCCCGCATCACTCCATACGCATCCCATGTATTATTTATAATTGGGTATTTATCTTTTAAATCATTTTTTGGACAAAATGCATGTCGCAAACAATAAGACACAGTTAAATAACTGGGGGGAGTAAAACTGATATAAAGCCCGAGAATACATCGTGAATAATCATCGATACAGGCTGTTATCCATGGTCTGCCAAGTGGTAGCCCTGTATCATCGTCAATGACCATCAAGTCGAGAGGGGTATGATCAATTTCAGCCCGTTCGAGCGGTTCGTAACTGATTCGATGCCCTAAAACCGCTCGAAATTTTGTGTTAGCCGCTGTTCGGCCGTGGCGTGCTGCATATCGGTCATAGGCAGGAATTGAATATATAAGACCTTTTACTAACTTTTGAGTTGGTAATGGTAATTGTATTTCTTTAGGCCTTAATTTATTTTCATTGTTAACAAGAATTTGAGCTTCATCTAATGTATCCTGAATTGTGCCTCTTTCAATGATTAAATATACAGTATCAATTGCCGCCATGACGAAATCAATAACTTCTTGTGGATAACGCGGCTGCCAATTTCCTTTCTTGTCGTGACGGGAAATTAAACTTAATATATCATTTCCAGATCTGATATATTTGTTCTTCCAACGACGTACAGTAATAGGGTTAGGAACTTTTTTGGGTTTATTTAATTTTTTCCATACATCAAGTAATATTGGAATTAATTTTTTTTGGGTATTCGGGACATTTAGAATAGCCATTACATAAGATCGACGAACCCTCCCTTGTTCCCATTGCTGTTCAGTAGGGATCAAATAAGATTGAGTACCGTTGTTCTGGTTAGTTATTGAATTAGGGTTAACAAAAGTTAATTCGCCTTTTTGATACCAACTTAGAAGTTGGTTATCTGAATATTCACAAATTCTTTTGGTTTTATCTTCTTCTAACTGCCAAATATAGTCTGACACCTTACGCAATAAGATATAAAACTTCTTGTCAAATTGAACCATTGTGCCCTTTTGAAAAGCTGAAATACCCATATCAATAACTCCATGGAGATGCTTTTTGATTATCTTCGATCCACACAAAATTAGTCTCAGGAACTAACTTTTTTTCAAAATCAAAATGTAAGCGGCCTTCCAAAAACAGCCGGCATACAAGTTGACGTCCTTCTTTACCGATGCACCCATTTATGATCGCACCCCAGCAAATACTACCTTTAGCTTCAATTATTAGTCTTAGTTTTTCTTCTAAAAGTGGGCTTACTGGGTGACGACCAAATTTCAATAACGTTATAGAATTGTTCAAACGAGGCTGTGTTAAGAAACCTTTAGCATTTATCATTCTGTAGTTATAACCAAACTCTATAAGTGCAGATTCAAGAAACTGAGTTCGTTCAAAATAATCTGGTCTTTCTACATCATTAGCTGACTTTATTTCCCAAAGTTCCTGATGATTAATCCATTTCACGAGAGTGTCTGGGTAATGAGTGCGTGGAGTGCCATCGATAACATAAGAGATTTTTAATGGTTGCTCATAAAATTCAATGACGGAAGGGTCAGTATCTAAGAGGCGATAAGCATTCAGTTCGTTAATGGATTCCCATTGAATCATCCTGCCCATTTTCCAGCTCGGGTACTTACCCGTTGCCCTTGCTCTTGATCGAGTAACTACTTTACGGGATCGTAATTTTTCATTATTAGGAAAAGTTAGTGAAACAATATATGTGTCGTTAATGTTTTGTTGATACCTCATTGAACGATGCCTCCAAGAACTAAAACGTAGGCATAGTTAACTACAAATAAAGAAAAATATCAATAAATGGTCGCTGTAAAACTCTTTTGTTTTCAGTGCCTTATGTTGTATTATATGTGTTTATCACACTTTTATTGTGTTGCAGTAATTTAGTTAATAGTATTATCATCAGGCCTTAAAAAATAATTTTTATCATTTATATTTTTTTTTAAGTAAATTACTTTATAAATATTAGGTGAACAACTTAAATATGATAGGGAAGTATTAATATGCAACGGCTAGTTCTTATAGTGAGGGGCTTCTTGTTTTAACAATATTTTTACAAAAGTAATTAATGAGAAAATTTAATTGAAAAAAGTGTCTTTTTGAAAATTTTTTTCACTAGTCTGCATACTTAAGCGCAAGTATTGCGGGTAGTAGTAATAGTTACTTGAGCGAGATAGGAGCACGTTACTTGTTTTGAGTAGTTTTTTGACTTTTTGTTGTACTTTCATCATCTTCTGTCTTGTTTGAGGTTAATAACGGAAGTTACAAGTCTTATTCCATTACATCGGTATTTTTTACTTCAGTACCTTTTTATAAACTGCTGAATTCAACTTAGCCTACAAACCATGATAGCTAAACGTTACATTTGTGATCTAAAAAGTTTATCCCCCGAGCTTTGCATCTAGGTTAGAATTGGCATAGAATTTAAAACCAGTACCCTACTAGTGCCCCTAACCTAGCTAGATAAAATAGTTTTTATTTTATTTTAATTTCATATTTAGTAAGGAAAGACCTATTCAATAGGTTTTACTAAAATTATAGATTATAACTAACTGAAGTTTAATATACCTTCTAAGAGATCAACTATTATAGTTTTATCATTTGGCAGATGTAGCCTTAATTTGGAAATTTAACAAAGATAATGGACTTCATATCAGTTACCCCGTCAGCCGCATGTCTTATTGAATCACTTCGTGATATAGGCTATTCAATGGAAACAGCTGTTGCAGATATTATTGATAACAGCATTACCGCAGAAGCGACAGCCATAAAAATAAATTTTTCAT
>Ga0209707_1002265_pt1 | contig 10186 bp, 11 predicted proteins | sample EN4Hudsemesocosm_FD_184630 | JGI IMG/M metagenome (GOLD analysis project Ga0209707, IMG submission 184630) | Methane-oxidizing microbial communities from mesocosms in the Hudson Canyon - EN4B Hudson Canyon (SPAdes) (version 2) | ecosystem: Environmental > Aquatic > Marine > Cold seeps | place... | reverse complement strand
TGGTATTGAAGAAGCCAAGGCTTATTTAGAAAAGAATTGGAGCGAAGATAAAGAAGACTCAAATGGTGGATATATAGAATGTACTAAAGAAGAAAGTGATAAAGCAATATTACATAGATTCGCTGCAGGTGGAGCTACTGGAAGATATGCTGTTATGCATGAAGATAATATTGCAGGTGTTTTACCACTTGATATTGCATTACGTCGTAATGATATGCAATGGGTTGAAACACTGCCACAAGAAGTGCAGGACAATATAGATATTACCTTGCATTATGGGCATTTTATGTGTAATGTATTCCACCAAAATTATATTTTTAAAAAAGGTACCGATAAAGCCAGAATGAAAGAAATAATGCTTGAGTTTTTGGATAAAAAAGGGGCTAAGTATCCTGCTGAACATAACGTGGGTCATTTATATAAAGCAGAAAGCTCACTTCAAAAGTTTTATGCCAAATTAGATCCTACAAATACATTTAATCCAGGAATTGGGAAACTTAGTAAGTATAAACAATCTTGTAATTGCTGTTAATTCTAAGTTGAAAAGCTAAAGGTCAGGTATCAATTATCTGGCCTTTTTTATTTCTTATTAAATTTATAGTTGAATTTTTTTCAAGTATTTACTAATCTTTGGGATATTGTCTTTTCTACAAACCAAACAAGTGGGTATCTCTATAATACTAGATGGTATGGGTGTAAGTTTTAACTTACTCAAATATCCATGTTTTTTAACAAGAGCTTTTGGTAAGAGAGCTTTTCCCATTCCTAGTTCTATACATGCAAGTAAAATCTCATAATCTGCCATCTCAACAGTTTTGTATTGGGTAATATTGAGGTGTTTATAGTAGTTTACCATGCCCTTATAAAATGCACAGTTTACGACACTGTATAAAATGGTGTTATTTGTTGATTTTTTCTTGGGTTCAACCAATAACAACTCATTGTCAAATTTGTTTAAAAGCACCAAGTCACTGTCCTTTGGCTCATGATTAATAAAACCAATATCTATTTTATAATCAAGCAGTAATTGAATAGTAGATAGTGTATTATGTGTGTTGATTTCTAGTTGTATCTTTGGGAAATCTGTGTTCATTTTTTTTAAAAAAGAGATAAGCCGTATACTTGCATTTGTATAAGTTGATGCAACTCTTAATGAATTTTGAACTTTAATATTCTTCATTCTTGTTTGTACTTCTTCCATCTTATCAACTATCTCAGTGGCTAATGGAAGAAGTGTTTCCCCCTCAGCTGTTAATACTACGCCTTTGGGAGTTCTATGAAACACTTGAAATCCTAAATTCTTTTCAAGTTGTTTGATTCTCAAAGTAACGTTTGATTGGGTAACTTTGAGTTTTTTTGCACCCAAAGTAATACTTTTTTTCTCTACAACTGTTGTAAATACTTTAAGAAGATTTGAATCCATATGAGTTTCCTTAATATTAGTAATAGTTATTGGTAATTATACATAAGATAACTTCCAATTATATAAGTAATAATCATTGCCTATTTCTAATGACATGAGTTTTATTTATGCAAGTAATGATTATTGATTATTTGACACATGCTGTAGGATTCGATTATACTGCACTTAATAAGCATTTCAGAAGATTAAAAAAGGATACAAAATGAAAATAAAATTATTACAAGTAGCATTAATATTGTTAGTATTTAATTATATAGAAGCAAATCAAACATTTGAAATAGATTCAAAAGAAATAAATGAGATGCTAAAAACCGATACTTTATATGTAATCGGTGTTGATGAAAAATATGAAAACAAAATAAAAAATTTTCAAAGTATAGGAAAAGGATATCTTGAATATAAATCTCGAAAGTTGAATTTTTCCGATTATGGAAAAGACACAAATTTTGTAGTTTTTGCTAAGAAAGATAAAGTTTCAATCAGATTCTTGGAAGAACTAAAAGCTTTTGGTTTTAAAAAACTAAGATATCTGAAAAATGGAGATAAAAGCTGGATTGAAATCCTACTAAACTTTAGAGGAATAAAACTTTTTTCTATGTTTAATAATTAGAAATATATGGAGAGAACAGAGGATAATGAGGACAGGTAAAGCCACCTGTCCTCATAAGTTAAATAGTATCTTTTGAATTTAATGCTGTGCAATGAGGCAGAAACTCCAAGGGGTTAAACTGTCCTTTTGCAATAACAGTATCGTTATGAAAAATAAGATAGTAACCCTTACCCTGAAATATATCGGGGTCTGTCACTTCTTTAAGTCCCTCTTGCGCAATATTTATTTCTGTACCATCTTGTTCTTCCTTGGGTTTCCAAATAAATACATCATTCTTCTCACTGTTAAAATAAACAACTTCTGTAAATTTTATGGTATTTTTATTGCTGTCCACTGAAGATGATGAATAGTCTTCAGTAGTCTTGTCTGCATTTTTCATTCTGACCCATTTGAAATTTTCAATATTATACAAGAAAACTATTGAAATTTAGAAAACAACTATATCCTGAATTATTCTCCACTCTACATTTAGCCAGATGAAATTTTTGCGACTATTACAATACATTACTTGAAATAAAAAGCTTGTATGAAGCTGTTTATGTTATCTTTGAAGTATAAACAAAACTTAATTATACTTTTGAAATTTTTTCAAGGTGCTAATTATTTAAAAAAAGGAAAACATATGGACAAAAAAAAGACTCAATATACGATTGGTCAAGACAATTTACAAAAGTTTGGATTGGATATTCATAATCCAGTATTTATTATAAGTGCTATGCTGATATTAGCATTTGTAATAGGTACTTTGGCTTCTCCCAAAGAAGCAAAAGAGATTTTAGATGGTGCGAAGTGGTGGTCTATCAATAACTTTGATTGGCTATTTATGCTATCTGGAAATATATTTGTAGTTTTTTGTATCGCATTAATATTTTTACCCGTAGGTAAAATTAGAATTGGTGGGAGCGAAGCCAAACCAGAATTTACAACTTTTGCATGGTTTTCAATGTTATTTGCAGCTGGAATGGGAATAGGTCTAATGTATTGGTCTGTTGCTGAACCCGTTGCTTATTATACTGGATGGTGGCATACGCCTTTAAATGTTGTTGCTAAAACCGAAGAAGCAAGAGAGTTGGCAATGGGAGCTACTATGTTTCATTGGGGTTTACATCCTTGGGCTATATATGCAGTGGTTGGTTTATCTTTGGCATTTTTTTCTCACAATAAAAAACTTCCATTAACCATGCGTTCAGTGTTTTATCCCATATTAAAAGAAAGAATTTGGGGATGGCCTGGGCATATTATTGATTTACTGGCAGTTTTTGCAACCTTATTCGGTTTGGCTACTTCTTTGGGACTTGGGGCGCAACAAATATCTTCAGGACTTAACTTTTTATTTGGAATTGAAAAAAGTGTAAACACTGAAATTCTTATAATTGCGGTTATTACGGCGATTGCGATTGTCTCTGTGGTAAGAGGCTTAGAGGGTGGAGTGAAAATTCTTAGTAAGTTTAACATCCTTGTAGCGCTATTTTTGGTGTTATTTCTAATAATTGTAGGGCCTACATTACTGATCGTAACTGGAATTGGAACAACTCTTAGTGATTATGCTTCTAATATTTTTGCTCTGAGTAATTTTGTAGGACGAGAAGACAGTGAATGGTATCATGGTTGGACTGTTTTTTACTGGGCATGGTGGATAGCATGGTCTCCTTTTGTGGGAATGTTTATCGCTAGAGTTTCAAAAGGAAGAACTGTAAGAGAGTTTATTATTGCTGTATTATTGATTCCGACATTTGTTACAGTGGTGTGGATGACTACTTTTGGGGTAACTGCGCTAGATCAAGTTATTGGAAATGTTGGTGCATTGGCAAATGGTATTTCAGATAAATCTTTGGCAATGTTTCAAATGCTGGAAAACCTTCCTTTCTCAACATTTACTTCTATTATCGCAATCTTTCTAGTAGTAGTATTTTTTGTAACATCATCTGATTCAGGTTCACTGGTAATTGATAGTATCACTTCAGGTGGGAAAGTTGACTCGCCTACAAAACAAAGAGTATTTTGGGCATTGGCAGAAGGTTTTATTGCTATAGCTTTACTTTATGTAGGTGGTGCGGATGCATTAAGTGCTCTACAAGCTGGTTCTATTGCTACAGCCTTACCTTTTACTGTGATATTGCTTATCATGTGTTTTAGCCTTTATAAAGGCTTGAGAGCTGAGTTGAAATAGACTCAATGGTATAGGTTTTAATTTAGCGTTAAAACCTATACTCTTATTTTCGAAAATCATTCAAACTACTCTTTACCTTGATTGGTCTTATGTCATTTAAAATTTTCACTGCTACTATTTCATGGTTACTTTTTTCTTACAAATATTATGACGTTCTATTATTATGATAATTTTATTATTCTTTAATTTTATCAATGAACCCTTAGTTAGTTTTGGTTAAAGTAGAACTAAACTAAACTAAAACTAAAATATAAAATAGGAGTTTCAAAATGTTTACAAAATTAGTGTCAAAGTCTCTTTTATCCGTAGGTATTTTACTTACATTATTTGTAAGTACCGCAAGTGCAGTTGAAAAAATCAGAGTAGGGGCTCTTCGATTTACTTCCCACGCTCCAAGTTTTGTTGCTTTTGAAAAAGGTTATTTTACAAATGAAGGGCTTGAGGTTGAATTTAAATTCTTTAAATCAGCACAGCCAATGGCAGTTGCCATTGCATCAGGAGACGTGGACTTTGGAGTTACTGCTGTTTCAGGTGGACTTATAAATCTTGCTGGAAAAGGTGTGATTAAAGTTATTGGTGGAGCGTTACACGAAGAAGAAGGTATTGATGGTCAAATGATTTTAGCTTCACAAAAAGCAATTGATGCTGGTCTTAAAACTCCTGCTGATTTAAAAGGTCATTCTTTTGGTATCACACAAACAGGTTCATCTTTTCATTATATGGCACATAAAATTGCACAAAAAGAAGGATTTGATGCTTCCCAAATCAGATTTAAACCTTTACAAAAAGTTGGTGCTATTATTGGTGCTTTAAAGTCAGAGCAAATTGATGCATGGAGTATTGTTCCACATATTGCAAAAGGTCTTTCTAAAAATCCAAAAATATCTATTATTGGGAAAGTTTCTGATTATATTCCAAACTACCAAGTGACTACTGTGTTTACCTCTTCAAAACATGCAAAAAACAATCCAAAACTGGTAAAGTCTTTTCTTAAAGCATTTTCAAAAGGTGCGGATGACTTTAACTCTGCCTTGGTTGATAAAACGACAGATAAAGAAACTTCTGAAAAAATGGTAAAACTAATACATAAATATGTTTATGCAAGTAAACCATATGCAAAAGCAGCACCATCTATTCGAAATGGAGCAATGCGTATAAACCAAAATGCAAAGCTAAATATCACGAGTATCAAAGATCAGTTAGATTGGTTTAAAAAAGAAAAACTGGTAAAACAAAACATCACAATGGACATGCTGGTTGATACAAGTTTTGTTGATACTTATTAATATATAGGTATTTTATGAATTTACACATTGATAATGTCTCACACCGTTATGGACAAACAGAAGTATTAAGTAATATTAATATTGAAATAGAAAAAAACGAAATAGTTTGTATTGTTGGACCTTCTGGATGTGGAAAATCAACTTTACTTAGACTAATAGGAGGGTTAGAGAAACCCTCACGTGGTAAGATATTCCAAATAGGCGAAGCTCCATCAAACAGCCTCAATCCTCTCACATATATCTTTCAAGACTTTGCACTTCTTCCTTGGCGAAATGTTTATGATAATATTTCCTTGGTTTTAGAAGACCATGAGCTTAGTAAGAAAGAAATCAAAGAAATAGTTGATGATGTGCTCAAGAGAACAAAATTGAGCGACTTTAAAGAAGTATTACCCAAAAATCTAAGTGGAGGTATGAAACAAAGAGTTGCTATAGCAAGAGCTCTTAGTGTTCGCCCTGCTGTGATGTTGATGGATGAGCCTTTATCTGCTCTTGATAGTCAAACAAGAGAGTTTCTCATGGATGATTTGGTTTCTTTGTGGGAAAAAGAAAAGTTCACTGCTTGTTATGTGACACATAACTTATCAGAAGCTGTAAGACTGGGACATAAAGTCATAGTATTGGGGAGTAGACCCAGTAGAATTCAAGAGATAATTAGTATCGATATACCTTTGAGTGAAAGAAAAGAACATGCAGTTGAGCTTCAAGAAAAGCAGAACTATCTATGGAATCTTATGAAAGAAGAAGCGATGAAAGCAGACAAGGAAGTTTTAAATGGCTGAAAAAAAAGAGATTCAGTTTAGAGGTGCAGGCTTTACGTACGCCCCCGTTTCTTATGTTGCGCCTATTGTATTTATAGTTTTAATAGCAGCATTAGAGTGGGGAACAAGAACTGAATTCATTTCTAATCTCACACTACCAAGGCCTTCGGGTGTATTTGAAGCTTTTATTGAGCTGTATGATACGGGACTGCTTTTTAAACATCTTGGACCTTCACTATCAAGATTGTTCGTAGGTTCTTTACTTGGTATTTCTTTAGGCGTTGCAGTGGGTGTGATGATTGCGTTGTTTAATTTAGCACGTGCTGGATTGTTGCCTCTTGTTGCAGCACTGTTTCCTGTTCCTAAAATCGCACTTCTTCCTTTGTTTGTTATTTGGTTTGGGATTGATGAGGGTTCCAAGTATGCCTTGATTGCTCTAGGTACTTTTACTCCTACTGTTATTGCTACTTATGCAGCTGTTGATAATGTGGACAGAAATTTAATCAGAATGGGTCAAAGCTTTGGACTGTCGTGGTTTTCAATTGTTCGAAAAATCGTATTACCTGGTGCTTTACCTGGTATTATCTCTGGTTTGAGAATCTCTTTTGCTATTGGACTTATACTTTTAGTAGCTGCTGAAATGCTTGGTGCAGAGTATGGAATAGGGGCTTATGTATTAGAAGCTGGCTCACTATATGACTTGGAGCGACTCTTTGCAGGTGTTACAATACTCTCTTTTATTGGTGTTATGATTAACTGGTTAAGTGGAATAATAGAGCGACGAGTATTATCCTGGCGAACATAATTCAAGAACAAAAAAAGATAAAAATTAGTTTATGAACCGTAAAATTATAAACCGCTTTGCTGTACTCTTCATAGCAATAAGTGGCTTGATGGGCTCACTACTTGGTGTTTCTTTGACTGCTGCGGTGTTCTTTATCCTTGGATTGGCTTGTTTTGCATTAACTACAGCAAAAAAAGAGTTGTTTTTGTGGGTAATTATACTGGTGGCTTTATTTTTACTTATGAATAATGTTTCCTTTGAACATACTCAAAAAGCTTTTGTTATGGGTGCAGAGTTTGGAACCTTGATGATTGCTATTTCCTTTGTTGGGCTTGCAGTTAATCATTCTTATATCAAACCTTTAATTCAAAGAATTTTTACCAGTAACAGTAATAAAAGAAACAATATATTTTCATATATTACGGGACACTTCTCAGGTGCTATTTTAAACCTAAGTGGTCTTCTTATTTTATCTTCTTCAATACATAATAAAGAAAAGAGCTTACCTTCGTCTTCTTTGGTCTCAATACACCAAGGGTTTTCATTTGCTCCTGCTTGGTCACCGTATTCTTATTTTACACCAATCATTTTATCCACGTTTACAAGCTTGAAGTGGTTTGACTTGGTTTTGGTGGCTCTTGTGTTTATACTTCCTATGGTTGTAATTTCTACTTTAACAAGCTCAAAAGAAATACAAAGTGCTCCTACAAATAGTACCGAAATCAAAAAAAATAGTCTGAAAGAAAGTAGGGCTCTTATTTATACCTTGGTATTTTGCTTTACAATAATAGGTTTAATGAGTTTTACCAATATAGCCCCTAGGGTTTTAATTCATTGTTTGCTTCCTTTATTGGCATTAAGTTGGGCTTTTATTGAAGCTTCTTCCATCAAAACTTTTGTGAGCAATACAAAGAATCATCTTCTGGATAACATTCCCTCTTTAAGGTTTGAAATTCTTGCCTTAAGTGCGGCTGGTCTTATGTCCGCTGTTATTATAGAGCTTCCAATACTTGAGTATTTAAACAGTATAGATTTAATGAACAATTTAAATGGAATACCTTGGGTTACATCTTTTTTAGTTGTTTTTTTATTTATAGTTATGGTTGCCTTGATGATGCTTGGAATCAATCCCATATTATTCGTAGGAGTTATAGCCGCTGGTGTGAATATTGAACTTTTTAGCTCAATTACAGGTGTGGCAGTACTTGTGGGTGCATGGGGTTTATTTCCTACTTTGTCTCCCTTTGCTGCTGCAAATTTAGTTGTTGGAAGAGCTACTGGTTTATCAGGGAAAGAGCTTTCCTTTGGAGTAAATAAAAAATACAATTTTTTTGCTTTTTTTGTGTGTATCTTACTTATTATAATTATCCATAAACTTAACCTTAGCCAATTAGTAAATTAAAACTAAGAAATATAATACTTTAGGTCAAAGTCAGAAGAGTTTAAATATAATTTAACAAAGCAAATAAGGATAAACCATGTCAGCATATATCATTTACAATTATAATATATTGGATCGTAGTAGGATTGAGGAGTTAAGCCAATTGTCTATGCCACTCTTAGAAAAGCATAAGGTTGAAGTCATGGTCGGTAGTCCTGTTAAACCTCTAGAAGGCAGTACTTTTGGTGGTATGGTTATTTATAAGTTTGATAGTTTTGAAGCAGCGGAACTTTTTTATTACTCAAAAGAACATCAAGAGCTTTCAGTACTAAGAAAAGAAATCACAGAAGGATTTGTAACTATAGTGCCAGGTGATTCTGAAACACAAAAATTAGTTGATTCTGGATATTTTGATAATAAATAAATGCAGCTCTATTATTTATCCGTACTACTTTTCACAACAAAAACTACCCCAATGACGGTAAGAATAGAACCAGTGATAGCCAAGACTCCCAGTCGTTCATCAAAGAGTAACCAGCTTTGAATAACAGCTGCAGGAGGTACGAGATAGAAGTAGCTGGTCACTTTAGAAACTTCCCCTTCTCTTATCATATACAGTAATAATAAAATAGCCAGTACTGATAATCCAATTACTAACCAAGCCATGGCAATGAACAGTTCAGTGCTATAAATAACTTCTTGTGTCTCAGTGCTAAATGTCAGTAGGGCAATGACAATGATTGCTCCAATATACTGATAAAATGAGCCAGTTAACAGCGAAACATCACCCGCCAAGCGTTTCTGAAGCACTGTACCCAGTGAGATACAAATAAGTGCAAGCAAACAAGCACCTAATCCCAAAACATTCATATTTTGAGTATCTACGCTGGCATTTTCAAGTATCACTAGAGCAATACCTACAAAACCCAAGAGTAAACCAATAGCTTGTTTAGCATTTAAAGATTGATTTAAAAACAAACGACCGATTAATGTAGTGACTATTGGTTGAAGCCCCACTATGATAGCAGTAATTCCAGCAGGCACGCCAAGTTTAATGGCAAAAAATACTCCGCCTAAATATCCTCCATGAATGAGTGTTCCAATGATGATTTGTTGCATACTTTGAGTTTGATTTAGCCATTTTGAACGGTAGATTTTAATTAAAATTAAGAAGATAAGAATAACAAAACAAAAACGAACAAAGAGCATAAAAAAAGGTTCAATATAAGGAAGACCGTATTTTGCACCAATAAAACCCGTACTCCATAACCATACGAATAAAAAGGGGGCTATTTTGGTTAGGGTTAGATGCATGTTTGTTCCTCATTTTTTTCATAAATTTAGTCTATGAAAAGTTATGGAATAGGATACATGATTACACTTTAAACTTGAGCAGCTACAAGCTCCAATTTATCAATTGTTTTATTCAAATATCTTTCCATAAACTTTTTTTGAAAAATCACAAAGGCTACGACTACTACGACACCAAAACCGTAAGTAAAAAGGATACTAAAAAGTATAATAAATACAAGCATGATAACTTGTTGTAGCTCTCCATTTACGGTGAGGAAATATTTATTATTTGATTTTTCAAGGTCAAGTGAAAGGTTGTATTTTAAGATAGAAGTAGGGGCTCTAAAGTTCTTAAGGCATAAAATACCATTTGAAAAAGATGGCCCTTTTTTTGAGCTGTTGGCCAACTCTGTTTTAACTAAAGCTAAAAGCTCATCTTTTGATTTTTTGACATTTATCTCTTTTTGTAAAACTACAT
>Ga0209707_1002262_pt1 | contig 10199 bp, 8 predicted proteins | sample EN4Hudsemesocosm_FD_184630 | JGI IMG/M metagenome (GOLD analysis project Ga0209707, IMG submission 184630) | Methane-oxidizing microbial communities from mesocosms in the Hudson Canyon - EN4B Hudson Canyon (SPAdes) (version 2) | ecosystem: Environmental > Aquatic > Marine > Cold seeps | place... | reverse complement strand
TACTGTTACTGACTGAAGATCGAAATTTTTACGACCATATGGGCGTAGCTCCTTTATCAATCGTTCGCGCAATGTTTGCTAATATGCAAGCAGGGCGGGTGGTTCAAGGCGGTAGCACGCTAACCCAACAACTGGTAAAAAACTTTTACCTGAGCCGCGATAAAACCATTGTTAGAAAGGCAACGGAAGCGGTAATGGCTTTGTTGCTTGAGTTCCATTATGAAAAAGAAGATATTCTCGAAGCATATATCAATGAAGTATATCTTGGGCAGGCTGGAGCCCGAGCGATTCACGGGTACGGTATGGCGAGTCAGTTTTATTTTGGCCAGCCCTTATCTGATTTAAAAATTGACCAGAGCGCCTTGCTGGTCGCTATGGTTAAGGGGCCCGCCTATTTTGATCCCCGCAGGCATCCTGCTCGTGCTTTAGAACGTCGAAATTTAGTATTAACACTACTGGAAAATGATGGTGCGATCAGCGCGAATCAGGCAGACTTTGCTAGAGGCCGGGCACTGGGGGTGATTGAAAAACCGTCATATAGTACTAATAGATACCCTGCCTTTATTGATTTAGTAAAACGTCAATTAGCCAGAGATTACCAACAAGAAGACTTGCAGAGTGAAGGACTTCAAATATTCACTACCTTAGACCCGCAACTCCAGGAGCGAGCAGAAAAAGTACTTAAATCTACATTAATCTCGTTTGGGAAAAATAAAGGCCAGTCATCTTTGCAGGGCGCACTTGTTGTTACGGGTAGTGAGAGTGGTGAAGTAGTCGCCTTAGTGGGGGGGGCAGAACCTAAGTTTGCTGGTTTTAATCGGGCGCTGGATGCAGTTCGCCCAATAGGCTCTATCGTAAAGCCTGCGGTTTATTTGGCCGCATTGGCTCAACCAAAAAAATATACCTTGGCGTCTGAATTAAAAGATGAACCTTTTGCTTTAGAGTTTCAAAATGGTGAGCGCTGGGAACCTCGTAATTTTGATAAAAAGAGCCATGGCTTTGTGCCACTTTATCGAGCATTGAGTAAATCTTATAATCTATCAACCGCTCGATTAGGTTTAGAGCTTGGTATCGATGAAGTTTCTGCAACACTGAGGCAATTGGGGGTTGTAAGAGACCTGAGTATTTATCCTTCATTATTTTTGGGGGCTACGTCATTAGCCCCGCTTGATGTGGCTCAAATGTATCAAACAATTGCCGCTTCAGGTTTTAACACCCCAGTAAGAGCTATTCGTAGTGTAACCACGCCTGATGGAGTTGAGTTAACAAGGTATGCCTATGAAGTGGAACAAGTGGTTGATTCTAAAGCAATGCACCTACTTCAGTATGGACTAATTGGAGTGGCCAAAGAAGGAACAGCTAGCTCAGTTTATCGCTATGTGAATCCGAAACTAACTGTGGCAGGAAAAACCGGAACAACCAATGGCTCAAGAGATAGCTGGTTTGCCGGGTTTTCTGGTGATTACCTTGGAGTGGTTTGGTTAGGCTATGATGATAATCGTTCAACGGGCTTAACAGGTAGTTCAGGAGCAGTAAGGGTATGGGGAAATTTAATGAAACGTATACCTCAGCGATCCTTTGATCCTATTACACCATCAGGTATTAAATATTTGTGGGTTGATGAGGAAAGCGCTCGAATAACCGGAGCAGGTTGCAAGGGCGCAAGGCTGGTGCCATTTATAGAGGGCAGTGAACCATTAGATCGCCAGCCTTGCCGTAGTGGTGTTTCTCAGGTAAAGCATTGGTTTAATTCTCTATTTGAATAATGCGCATGAAGGCATACTTACTTGAATCTTAGTTATAAGTGTATTTCGTTTTAGGGAGAGTCGGTTGTATAAACAAGCAGTAAGAATCTTATTAATCTTGGCTATTATTGGCATGGGCTTGTTTGGTTGTAGTGTACAGCCTATCAGCGTTGTGCCAGCAAGTACGCCATCAGCTCAAGACAATAGCGCGCCAAAAGGGACTGTCCATAAAGAGCAGTCATATAAACCATCAGCTCGAAGTAATACGGCTTACCCATCTTCTGCCGCAAGGCAACTGATTGTAAAAGCGGAAGGGCAGCTTAGCGCGGGTGATGACTATTCTGCCTTACGCAGTTTGGAACGGGCGCAACGTATATCACCAAGAGCCCCTGAGATTTATCTTGAAATGGCACAGGTAAGACTTCATTTAGGACAAACGGATCAGGCTAGGCAGCTAGCTAAAAAAGCACTGTCTTTAGTAGGGAGTGATGATTACCTGAAGCATAGAGCAGAGTCTTTTTTACGCAGTTTATAATGTGGAAGGGTATTTGTGCATTAAGCAGTCGTGAGGCTTAATGCACAAATTGGCTCATCAATTAACTATACGCCGGCATTCTTTAAGCGGTTAGCATGTTGGCGAATGACCGTTTTAGGGTCTGTAGTAAATATACTGTGTAATCCAAACAGCAGATTCACTTCATCGAGGTGATTCATAAAGTAGTTATCACGAATAACCATACCCATATGGCTGCTGCATTGCCCTACCAGTCCATCGTTCTGCTCAAAACCAAAAGCAAGACTGGTTGTTCCCAGTAATGCGTCAGATAAATCCAGTGCATTAGTTAAAACCCCAGTGCCGCCCCAAGAGTAATAACGAATACCATTAACTGAATAATCCCCCTCACCACACGCGGATGTTGGAATGCCTTCGGGGGAATAGTTATTAAAAGCAATAGATCCCGCAGTCGTTAATGACTGCAAACTAGCGGCCAAGTCTTGTTCATAACCACCTCCTGAAAGCAGGTCAATTAGACCTCCTAGCGCATTTCCTAGTGCTACAGCTGTTCCTTCCAGTGGAGAGCCCACAATTAAATCTGCAACGGGCGAGCCTTTATGAGGTGACCCAATAGATGTTACTGATGCAACAAGGTCTGGACGAACATGTGCGACATATCTTGATGTAGGCCCGCCATGACTATGGCCTACCAAGTTTACTTGACCGTAAATTGCAGCAATGGCTTCAACTTGGGTAAGTAGTGCTTCTCCACGGGCTTCCGTGCTATCTAATGCAGCAACCTGAGCGACGAAAACTTTAGCGCCTTCGCTTTGTAGGTCGGCCGGTATTCCATGCCAGTAATCAACACCAACTAGGCTGTCAAAACCAAACATACCGTGAACCAGTACGATGGGATATTTTGTTTTTGCGTAGTCTGAGCTACACCAAAACCAGCATCCAGCGAAGCTAGGCATAGAGGTGCTGAGTGCTGCGAATAGAAGAAGGGACTTAATTAATATTTTCATAGCAATCCTTTTTATATTTATTTATTTTTATTCTTTGCGCTACTACAAAAAGCGCCTAATACAGAAAAGGACTGTTGCAGAAAATAGGCCATGCCATATTTTTATTAACCTATGGGGTCGCTATAAAAAATATTAATTTGTATGAATAATGTTCGATTATGAAAAAAAAGTGCGGCTGGCGTCATTGTTTAGCGGGTGATAAGGAAGGGCGGTTTGAATCATGATAAAAATGGCTGGACCTTAAGATCCAGCCGAAAGGCCTCTAATTAAAGTCCTGCGTTCTTTAGCCGGTTAGCCTGCTGGCGATAAAGTGAAGCTGGACTCGGAGAGAACAGTCCTCTTAAGCCAAAGATATGGTTCATCGCATCAACATGGTTCATGCTGTAATCATCTCTGATGACTTTTCCTAAATGGCTGCTACAGCGGCCAACCAACCCATCGTTATCTTCACTATAGAAGGCTGATGATATTGCAAAGAAATAATCCAGAGGATCCAGCATATTTGTGAAGGCTGATGTTCCGCCCCACGAATAGTATCTTACGCCATTAACACTATAAGCACCTTCTCCACAGCTAGATTGTGGAACCCCTTGAGGGTGATCTTGGTTAAATGCAGCTGTAGTTGTGGTTGTGTAGTCCGCCAGCATTGCCATAGCATCCTGAGGGAAGTCTCCATCAGAGTTACCACTAACAAACTCAACAGCAACGCCAAAGGCATTTACCAGTCCTGCTAAAGTGTCTCTAATGGCCGTGCCAGCAGAACCACCGTCTTCTAAAGTGTCTGAAGCTACATCAACCCAGTCTGCAAGCTCAACGCCATTGTGAGGACCATGAGCTGATGTAACTGAAGCAACTAGATCTGGCCTTATTGAGGCAAGAAAGCGCGCAGTTGTTGCCCCTCCACTATGCCCGATTATATTGAATTTTTGATACCCTTTAGCGGCCTTAAGTTCATCCAGCCGTTTTTCTAGCTGAAAACCACGAACTTCCGAACCGTTAAATGCAGAAAGGTTAACCAAGATTACATTGGCCCCGTCCTCTCTTAACTTCTTTGGGATACCGTAAAAATATTCAATGCCCAAAATATCATCGAAGGCCATAAAGCCGCCAACCATAACAATAGGGTATTGTGTTTTTGTATAAGTGGACGGCGGAAACAACCAGCTAAACCAGCCTGCTTGTGCCTGCCCTACCAATAGCATTGATACAACTAATGCAATAAATGTAGATTTGATTCTCATGCTTTTCATATGTTTCTTCCTTTAGATCCTTCTTGTTTTTATCCTTAGTGGAAGTTTTATGTGTGCAATAATGTTGTTATTAGAATATTTGCAAGAAAGGGAAATGCAAAACTGAAACCTATTTTCGAGAGTAATTACTCTAAAATGGTATATATGTACCATTATTGATTCTAGTTTGTGAGCTAAGTCTCAAGATCAAAGGAAAAAATGTATGAATGTTTAGTGCTAGAAAGGTTTTTAAAAGAGAAAAATAAGAGAAGGTTTAAAAAAATGGTACTTCAGTATTACAGGTTGTTACCGCTTGTAACGCAGCGGTAACAAATGCAATGATAACAAACAAAGTCAGGCGCTGTGGCCTTGCTTTGTTTGTTACAAAAGAGTGTGCCTACAGTGTAGCAAACACTTTCTCGGCAGCATCAAGGGTAGCTTGTATTTCTTTATGACCATGTGCTGCTGAAACAAATCCGGCCTCAAAGGCTGATGGTGCAAGATAAACACCCTGCTCAAGCATGCCGTGATAAAAGGCTTTAAACCGCTCAGTGTCACACTCCATAACCTGTTGGAATTGAGTAACGTTTTCTTCTTTTGTGAAGAAAAGGCCAAACATGCCTCCAACATGGCTGATGGCAAATGGAATATTGGCAGCTTTAGCTCTTTCAAGTAGCCCTTCAGTGAGTTGGCGAGTGTGTTCCGAAAGCCCTTCAAAAAAGCCTGGCTTTGAAATTTCTTCCAGCATGGTAATGCCTGCACGCATTGCTAGCGGGTTACCAGACAATGTTCCTGCCTGATAAACAGGCCCTGTTGGCGCAATAAATTCCATAATTTCACGCTTACCGCCGAATGCACCAACAGGCATTCCTCCACCAATTACTTTTCCTAAGGTCGTCAAGTCTGGCTTAATATTATAAACCGATTGAGCGCCCGCAAGAGCAGTTCTGAATCCTGTCATCACCTCATCAAATATAAGAACGGAGCCATACTGGTCGCAAACTGAACGTAAGCCTTCAAGAAAGCCTGCAACAGGAGGAATGCAGTTCATATTACCTGCAACGGGCTCAACAATAATGGCCGCAACCTGATCGCCAATTTCAGCGAATGCTTCCTTAACACTGTCGATATCATTATAAGTAAGCGTAATGGTATGTTCTGCAACTGATGCAGGAACACCTGGAGAGTTAGGAACGCCTAAGGTTAGTGCGCCTGAGCCAGCTTTTACTAATAAGGAGTCTGCATGCCCGTGGTAACAGCCTTCAAACTTAACGATTTTATCACGGCTGGTGTAACCTCGGGCTAGGCGTATCGCACTCATAGTGGCTTCTGTACCAGAGCTCACCATTCTGACCATATCAATAGAAGGGATAATGTCACAAACTTTTTGTGCCATGACGGTTTCTATTGATGTAGGTGCACCAAAACCCAAACCTGCTTTTAATTGGTCTTCAACACTTTGAATGACTCGTGGGTGGGCGTGACCCAAAATCATCGGCCCCCAAGAACCCACGTAATCGATATATCGCTTGTCATCCTCATCAGTAATATAAGCGCCTTCACCTTTTTTGAAAAAGACCGGTGTGCCGCCTACGCCTTTAAATGCTCTGACTGGCGAGTTTACGCCCCCAGGAATGATTTTTTGAGCCGCCTGAAACAGATCATCTGATTGTGACATGGTTAATTCCTATCCTGTTCTATAAGGTCAAGTGTAATAAGGTCAAGTTTTAGAATATCAATGCTTAAAAAGTTTACTGAAGGCCGTGGCCTTTGCTGCAATATCGTCTGCCGCAAACAGCGCATGAATGACGGCTATCATATCAGCTCCGTGGGCTAAAACAGATTGCCCATTGTCAAGATTAATGCCGCCAATGGCAACTTTGGGTAATAAAATGGTGCGAGTAGCTTGCTCTAATGTAGTCAGCTCAGCTGGGTGAGCGTGTTGCTTGCTATGAGAGTTAAAAAAACGACCAAAAGCAACGTAACTTGCGCCGTCTTGATTTGCTTTTTCTGCTAAGGCTATTGAGTTGTGGCATGTGGTGCCAATAATCGCTTCGTTGCCTAGTTGATTTCTTGCATCGTGTACTGCGTTATCACTTTGGCCAAGGTGAACGCCACTGGCTTTTACCCGTTTGCAAATATCCACTCTGTCATTAATGATGAGTGGGCGTTGAAATTTTCTGCAGCAGCTAGCCAGATCTTCAGCTCTTCTGATCAATTCCACTTCTGTGGCTGTTTTATCTCTGTATTGTATAACTGATGCGCCACCCAGTAAGGCTTGCTCAACGGCTTTAATTAGCTTTTTACCCGGTAGCAGGGTAGGGTCAGTTATGGCATAAAGGCCTTGCAGGGAAGAGTGTGTCATACGGAAAAGTTACTTCGTTGTGGGATTTGTTGACCTGAACGGAGCTTATAGGCTTGCTCTAGTGATTCCGATACAAAATTCTGCGCTTTTTCAATCGCCAGGTTTAGTTTTAAGCCTTTGGCCATAAAGCCAGTAATAGCCGATGAAAGTGTACAGCCAGTTCCACGGAATTCACCATCTACCGTGTTAATCTTCCAGTATTGCTGCTCTCCTGAATCTGTAATTAATTGATTCTCAAGGGTGCCTTTAACGGTGTTTTTTGTATGGCCGCCGGTAATTAATACGGATACACCTAAGTTTGTAAACTGCTCAATAGCGGTCTGCCTGTTACCATCACTGGATAAAATTTTGAGTTCAGGTTCATTGGGGGTTATTAGGGTGCAATACGGAATTACTTCGTTGAGTAGTGCTTTTCGTAGCTCGTCATCACCCAAAGCCCCCCCGCTACTCGCTTTTATCACCGGGTCGAGAATAATAGCTATGTTTTGATTTGTCTTTTTTAGTGTCTGAATCCACTGTCCAATAAGTACTGCATTTTCTGCACTTCCTAAAGCGCCTAGCTTAATAGCTGAAAAATTAAACTCATTGCTCAACACTGTTATTTGTTGCTCAATAATTTCAGGGCTTACGGGGTGTACTTGATAAAGAGAGCTGGAATCCTGAACCGTAAGCGTTGATATTATCGGCGTACAATGACCTCCAATACTTGAAATCGTTTGAATGTCAGCTTGTATACCTGCGCCGCCACTAGGGTCTAAACCTGCAACCGCAAGCACTACAGGGAGTTCTTGATTCATAACACGTTTCGCTTAAAAAGGTTTTACGACAACAAGAATGATCACTGCAATCAGTATGAGTACGGGGAATTCATTAAACCAACGATAGAATACGTGGCTACGGGTGTTTTTATTATCACGAAACTGTTTCAGTAGATGGCCTGAATAAAAATGGTAGGCAACAAGTAGAGCAACGAGCAGTAACTTTGCGTGTAACCAGCCACCAGAAAAATAACCTTCTACATTATAACTAATCAGCCAAAAGCCAAAAATCAGGGTGGCAATCATAGAGGGGGTCGATATGCCCCTGTAGAGCTTTCGTTCCATTATCTTAAAGCGTTCAAGGCTAATTTCATCTTCGCTGGACGCGTGGTAGACAAATAATCTGGGCAGATAGAATAAAGCAGCAAACCAGCAGACTACCGATACAATGTGAAATGCTTTAACCCACAACAATGTTGAATCTCCTATTTATTAAATCTAAACATAGATATTGTATCTACAAATGCAGGGCGTTGCCCTTTTTACTTTTCTTTTAGCGTTTCTTGTACTGGTAGTGTCCTTCGACATCACCTCGAGTAATAATGCCCAGGATTGTTTTAATCATAGGGGCCGATGTTCTTTCTACATAAAGCGCTTCTACCGATGATTCGTTGAACTTGTCCATCGCTTCTTGCAAGGTTGCCTGATAATAAATCGGTGTAATATCTTTACGTTGAGCAGGAATGTCTAATAAATTAATCATCACCTTTTCTGTGGCAGGGTTAGCTTCGGAAGAAAGAAACTGTTGCTTATTTTCTTCCATAAATCTCGCTAGGTCCCCGACGGGGAGCACGGAGGATGGTTTACCATCCTTATCAATGATTATCCATTTAGGCTCAAGGCGTAACACCTCTTTTACTTTTTCAATTGTTAGTAGCTTGCCGGAGCGATAGATGTTTCGTTCCATAATTGCGCCAACGCTAACCCTGCGCAGGGCTTGGGTGACGGGTTCATTATGATAGTCTAAGCCTTGCTCTTTAAGTACTGTGAGAAAAATTGAGCGTTGCCCAAAAATTTCGCTAGCGACCATGCTTGATACCGTGATAATTAGCATGCCAGGAAGAATAATATTTGGGTTGTGTGTTAATTCCAATAACGCCATAAGCGCTGCAAGGGGGGCTTGTAAAGCAGCCCCCATCATTGCACCCATTCCCAGCATGGCGTAAAAACCACTAGATGATGAGCTTTCGGGCATTATTAGCTCAGCAAGCAAACCTAGTGCCCCTCCTGCTGTTGCACCAATAAATAGTGTGGGTCCTACTAAGCCGCTGGGCATCCCTAAGCCAACAGCTGCAGCAGTGACCAATAATTTAACCAAGGCAATGGCACATAGAAGTGTTAGAGAAATTTCACCCAGCATGGTTTGGTTAACTGTGTCGTAGCCTAAGCCCATAATTTGAGGAAATGCTAACGCAGCAACGGAAGTGAGCGCCCCTCCTGCTAAAAGGCGAAGAAATATAGGTTTAGAGCTATAGCGCATAAAATATTGAAGAACGCGAACAAAAGCAACGGAAGCAATTCCCAAAATGATACCCATGAGAACGACATAGGGAATTTCAAGCAATGATGTCATGTTGTGCTGGGGAACGATAAATGCGTAGGCGTCACCATAAACTGATTGAGAAATAATAGCAGCAGAAACAGAGGCAAGAATAACAGGTGTGAAACCTGCGATGGTGTATTCCATCATTACCACTTCCATAGCAAAAATAACCCCGGCAATGGGGGTGTTAAACGAAGCGGAGATCGCAGCAGCGGTGCCACATCCAACCAGGGTTCGTATGCTATTATTAGGTAGTTGCATTTTTTGCCCAAGGATACTGGCGCAGGCCGCGCCAAGATGTACTGCAGGGCCTTCTCTTCCTGCTGACTGTCCAGTGCCAATAGTCATTACACCAGCAAAAAATTGAGTGAGACCACTTTTGAAGTTGATATAACCCTGATGATAGCCTAGCCGCTCTATTACATAAGCAACCCCTGTTTTGCGTTGGCTAATTTGTAGTCTGTACCATACTGCACCAATAATAATGGCACCTGTTAGCGGCAGTATACTGCGTACTACCCAGTGAAGCCCCTCAAAGTTTTCAGCATCTTGACCAGGTAAAAAAAAAGCAAGAGGCCACTCAATGGCTAACCGAAAAAGAACAATAACGCCCGCGGTTAGTGCGCCTGACAACAAGCCAAGAAAAGCTAACTGAGGAAGCGCATCAACCCCTGCTAGTTGTCGGCGGAATAGTTTGATATAAAGTTCTTCTAAGCGTTTAAACTGCATGACTGCCTAATAGTTGTTGGGGTATATACTATATTATCTTTTGAAAGCGTCGCGTAAAAGGGACTGATGCTATCGTAACATGATAAAATGCCTGCCAAAGTTTGATTTATTGAAATGAGCTGAAAAAATTAGCGCTCTGGAGGAGTGAGTATAGTGATTAAGGTCGGAATCGTTGGTGGTACAGGGTACACAGGTGTTGAGTTGCTACGTTTATTGGCAATGCACCCAGATGTTGATTTGCAAGTAATA
>Ga0209707_1002256_pt1 | contig 10220 bp, 9 predicted proteins | sample EN4Hudsemesocosm_FD_184630 | JGI IMG/M metagenome (GOLD analysis project Ga0209707, IMG submission 184630) | Methane-oxidizing microbial communities from mesocosms in the Hudson Canyon - EN4B Hudson Canyon (SPAdes) (version 2) | ecosystem: Environmental > Aquatic > Marine > Cold seeps | place... | reverse complement strand
CGTAGGAAGTAAGGTTTGAAGGTAAATACTCTCCTAAGTCATTTAAGTACCAAAATCCCAAAGAGTGTATATCTTGAATAAATGCATCCGTTTCTACTTTTTCAATCTCTTCGTTTATATTTTCAAAATCTTCATTTGATAAAGCCAAAAAAGCAGGTGTTATTGAAACACTATCAAGCTCTTCTTTCTCTGATTTTTGGTCTTCTATATCAAAATGTCTGATACTCTCAACCTCATCATCAAACAGACTTACTCGAAACCCAGTTTCGCTGCCAAGTGGGCAGATATCAATAATATCTCCCCTTATGGATACTTCCCCTTCACTGGTTACTATATCTACAAAATAGTAACCCCAGTTGAAAAGTTGACTTTTCAACTCTTCGATTTTAATCGTACTTGCAAACTCTATGGTAAAGGAGTCAAAACATTTGGCTTTTGGCATAGCAAAAGAGATAGTTCGAAGAGGTGCTATTAAAATCTTATTTTGTTTTTTGTAGTCATAATAGCCATTTAACGCTTTCGTGATTTGTTGTAACTCTTCAGAAAATGAGAGTAAATCATCTCCATAATTGGCTCTAAAATCAGCCAATACAAATGGTTTTAGTCCTTTGAAAGCAGCAATATCACTTGCGGTTTGAGCTTGTTTATCATCACTTACAATTAAAAGTTGACAATCATTTTTGGTATTTAAAAAATCATAAATATTGTGCATGATTACTTTTCGCTTAACTCAAATTCATTGATATTTTTATCAAAGCTATAAGCAGGATATGGTGTTTCATTTAATAAAAACACCAAATCACAAGAATCAAAATTGGTTTTTAACAAACCTTTTTCTATCACTTGTAAAATATACGCCTTAGTTGCAAAGGTTGTTGTTGATGATTCCCCTGTGTAAACATATGGTTCATTGGGTACAGAGATAAAGCCCTCTTTTTTGAGGTGTTTATCAAATACTTCTTTATTATCTTGATTTATTACTTCGAGTAATAGTAAAACTTCTATCATAATTATATTCCTACAAATGTGCTAATTAGTCCAATAAGACCACCAAAAACTCCACCCCAAACCACTAACCATCCAAGATGTTCTTTAATCATTTTTTGTACGATTTCTTTTACCATCTTAGGCGTTAATTCATCCAATCTTTTATTTACAATACCACTTACTTTTTCATGGATATCAGAACTGATATTTGAAGCACTTAGGTTTTCGTGTAGTGAGTTTTGAAAAGCATCTGTATGAATAATATCGTTCATTGCAGTTTTTAACTTCAGAGTAAAAGGTTCTTTAAGAGGTTCTAATGCCTGCTCTCCTCCAAACATACCTAACATTCCCCCAAAAGATGATTCCATTACCGCACTTTTTAAAGAATCGTAAGCAGGGCTGAAATCTGTTTTTTCTAAAAGTCCAGAAAAATCAAAATGAGACTTCTCATCGGTTAATTCACTTTCAAAAAACTTTTCTAAGTTTTCTTTGGTAAAAAACTCATTCATCATTAAAGAATGAATGGCAGCTTTAAACTCATCAAACCTGTTCTCCACAACCCCACTTCCATAAAGTAAAGGTACTTTTTCAAACAACATGTAAACAGCTAGCCAGTTGGTAACTGCACCACTTAAGGCAAAAAGCCCAACAATAAAAATTTCATGAGAATACTGACCTTGTGCCAGTAATCCATAGGCAACAAGCAAAGACGCAATTATATTAGTAAGTAATGATTTATTCATTTTAGAGTAACCCTTTTTAAAAAATGGATTATAGCTAATTTATAGCCCTCTATGCAATATGAAAGTAAAATAGTATACAATATGTCATTAAAGGAGATTTATGAAAATAGTCATTGCTGTTGATTCATTTAAAGAGAGTCTGAGCTCAAAGCAAGTTGCCAATGCCATTGAAGCTGGATTTATGAAAGTTTACCCTCACGCTAGTTATGTCAAAATCCCTGTTGCTGATGGTGGAGAGGGAACAGTACAAGCTTTAGTGGATGCAACAAAAGGCACGACTATTCATAAAAATGTTAATAACCCAAGGGGTAAAAAGATCCAATCTTATTACGGAATATTGGGAGACAATAAAACTGCCGTCATTGAGATGGCAACCGCATGTGGACTGGACCTATTAAGTGAAGAGGAGAAAAATCCACTCTTATGCTCAACTTATGGTTTTGGGGAGTTAATTTTAGATGCTTTGGATAAAGGTATCACTTCCTTTATCTTAGGTCTTGGAGGAAGTGCGACCAATGATGTAGGAATTGGTATGTTACAAGCCTTAGGGATTAAGTTCTTAGATAAAAATCAGAATCAAATAGGAATAGGTGCTCAATACATCAAGGATATTGTTGATTTTGATATCTCAGGTCTTGATAAAAGATTAAAAGATATTAAATTTAAAGTAGCCTGTGATGTGAATAATATTTTATGTGGTAAACAAGGCGCTACTTATGTCTTTGGACCACAAAAAGGTTTAAAGCAGGACCAATTGGAAAGTCTTGATACTCATTTATTAAGCTTTGCACTATTGTGTGAAAAGAAATTTAATAGAAAAACAAAAGTTATCAAAGGCTGTGGAGCAGCAGGTGGATTAGGGTTTGGTCTTATTACTTTTTTGAATGCCTCATTATTGAGTGGCATTGATATTGTCTTAAATAGAGTGAATCTTGATTTTCATTTAAACGATACCGACTTAGTCATCACGGGAGAGGGAAAAATGGATGCTCAGACACTCAATGGAAAAGTTCCCATAGGTGTGGCACGCCGAGCCAAAAAGAAAAATATCAAAGTTATAGCTATTTGTGGAGCACTTGAAAGTGGGTATGCAGTGGTTTATGAGCATGGAATAACAGCTGTGTTTGACACTGTACCTAACGTTGACTCTTTAGACAACATTTTAAAAAATGCCAGTTCAAATATTACCAGTAGCTCTCAAAATATTGCGAGGGTATTAAAACTCTCTTTATAATCTGATGTGTTTAGAGTTTATTTTTTGAATACCTTGGGCATACTCATGTAATCTTGCTTCATCAAGGCGAGCAGAGAGCCCAGCTATTCCAATGGCACCTACTAACTCTTTGTCATGATTAAAAACAGGAACAGCTACAGAGCTTAATCCGTATTCATATTCTTCACTCTCAACAGCATATCCTTTTTCACAAATACCCTCAATCTCTTTTTGCAAAAAACGTGCCTTTTTTAGCGTATTTCTCGTGTACTCTGTAAAATTAACTTCCTTGATATCATAATTCCCAAAAGCCAAGAGTACTTTTCCCAAAGCAGTACAATGTAAAGGTGCTTGAGCACCTATGGTATTTCTCATTTTAATAACTCGGGTTGAATTGTCCACTTGATTTAAATAAATCAAAGCATCGTTTTCAATTACCGCCAAGTAACTACACTCATTGGTTAAAGTAAATATGTTCTCCAATAAATCTTGAGTTCGCTCTATTAATACTTCTTGGGTAGCTTTAGAAGTCATAATATCCATTATGTCAGCTTTAACTATCTCTTTTGAATTTCCCAAATATTTAATAAATCCCTCTTTCATCAAAGAAGTAATCAATCTTGACATGGTACTTTTATCAATATCGAGTTTTTGACAAAGAGTAACTGCAGTGAGAGGTTTATCACTAAACAAAATTTCTTTTAATATTTGTAAGCCTCGAGTGAGTGACTTATTTTGGTTTTGCAAACTTTTCCCTTAGGCATAATTTTCATTATTATAATAGTACAAAAAACAAAAAGGTAGCATATTTTTCAAAACTACTCATAATTTGTAAAAAAAATTTATAAATTTATAAATTTTTATTGCACTATCCTATATTTTTAAAAATATTTTTCTCACTATATGAGAAAAATATTTTCACTGCTTACTAATAGCCCTAATAATAGGACTTACAGAGTTTATCAATTTTACCTTAAATAAATTTATTACATTTAAAACTGAAAAATACTCTAATTTTTATATGGTTTAATTTCCCTATCTGTTTTTGTTACCCCGAAAGCAGTTAGTGTTTTTTTGACAAAAATTTGTTTTGTGGTTAATCCACAAAGCAGATTTTACAAAAAAGAGTTTAAGACAAAATAAAAAATAACGTGAAAAAAGGTATGAAATGACTTCATCTATAATAGATTTATCAAAACTAACAGCAAACGATGATTTAACTCCAGTACTTGGTGGACATTGGCCAGGTATTCAGATTTATTACCCACCGATTAAATTTAATCCACTTGATGGGAACTATGAAAGTATTGAAGAAGCAAAATTAAGACTTCAAAAACATGCTTACAAAACAAAAGCCCACACACTTTTATTTGACCTTGAAGATGGTTGTAGAATGAAAGACATGAGTAGAAAGTTATTATTAGAGGAATTACCAAAATTCCCAGAACGTGACTTTCAAATTGCCATTCGTATCAACCCTTTTAGAACAGATGAATACGAAGAGGATTTAAAATTAATCAAACAAGTTCATAAATATATTGATGTTCTTGTTCTTGCAAAAGCAGGTGAGGTTTACGGAGACGCTGAAATTAGAGATTTATCTTCTTGGTTGGTTTCAATTGGAAGTAATTTAACAATTCAACCTATTATTGAACATCCAAAGTCACTTCAAATTGCAGACCAATTAATGTCACACTCAACGGTGAAACATGTTGTATTTGGTATCCATGACTTTTCAAAAGCAATGGCATACAAAATCACACCTGAGGGTTGGATAGATGAGTTAGAAACATTTTTTAATATCTTAACAATGGAAGCTAGAATTCAAGGAAGAGGAGTTATTGGAGGAGTTGAAGTACTTTTAACGCCAAACTCACTACCTGATTCTTGTTTAGAGAAAAAAGATATCAGAAGATGGTTAGATTTACATGGAGATAATGCAAGTAGACATGTATATGCTCATGCAAAACGAGAAACAGCGATGGGATTAACAGGGAAACAAGTTATTACTCCAAATCACATCAATATTTGTAAAGTAGCATTTACTCCAAGTCCAAAAGAGATTGAAAAAGACATTTTCATTTTAAAAGAGGCGATTAAAGCAGATGCACTTTTAAGTGGAGCTATCAGATATGAAGGTGAGATGTTAGATCCACCAATGTTTGGTAAATCTTTACAAAATATATTAAGAGCTTATGCATTAAAAAGTTTAAATGCAGAAGACCAGAACTTTGCACTTACTGTGTTAAATAAAATGCCGCTACATACATTTAAAGAAAACTGGCCATTTGGTCAAATATAAGGAAGTACAATATGAAACTAGAACAATACCCACAATGGGAAATCGAAGTTCCAGAATTTTTAAATATAGGAACAGCTTGTACTTCTGCACATATGGGTACAACAAAAGAAAATGCAACGGCTATGATTATTGAAGACAGTGCACTAGGTACCAGTCAAATAACATACAAAGAATTAAACCAACAGTCAGATAGATTTTCGAACTTTTTACAAAGTATTAAACTAGAGCCAAGAGACAGAACACTTATTTGTTTAAAAAACTCTTTGGCATATCCAATATCTTTTTTTGGAAGTATAAAAGCTGGAATAGTAGCAGTACCAACTTCAACACTTTTAAGTGGTCCAGAAGTTAAATACCTTGCAACTGATTCACAAGCCAAAGCAATCGTAGTATCTGCTTCTATGTATGATACTTTGTTGCCATACTTAGAAAATCTAGATAACTTACAACATATTATTGTTGCAGGTGCTGAAAACATTGATGAGTTAAAACGACCACATGGTGCAGAATTACATAGTTTCGAAGAATCAATTGATAATGCACACCATACACCAAATCATTATAACTCAAAATCAGGGGAACCTGCATATTTGGTTTATACCTCAGGAACTACAGGTTTTCCAAAGGGTGTTTTGCACTCACACCGTTCACTAGTAGGACGAGCACCAGCGAGTGAATTCTGGTTTGACTTTAAAGACAATGACAGAATCATGCATTCTGGAAAATTTAACTGGACATATGTATTGGGATCAGCGCTTATGGATCCTTTATACAAAGGTCAAACAGTTATTGCTTATGAGGGTGCAAATGATGCAAAATCTTGGGTAGAGTTAATTAAAAAACATAAATGTACTATCTTTATAGGAGTACCTACTATTTATAGACAGATTATCCAAAAAACGGACTTTACTATTAAAGATTGTCCAAGTCTGCGACACTGTATGAGTGCAGGTGAACATTTATCTTCTGAAATGGTTGATTTATGGAGAGACAGATTTAAACAAGATATTTTTGAAGCAATTGGAATGAGTGAATTTTCGTACTACATTTCACACTCAAAATTCAGACCAATCAGACCAGGAAGTGCTGGATTTGTTCAGCCAGGTCATAATGTAAAACTTCTTAATCCTGAGACATTGGAAGAAGTTGGAACTGAAGAAGAGGGAATGATTTGTATCGGTTTAGAGAACCCAGGTCTGTTTTTAGAGTACTGGAATCTTGAAGATGAAACGGCATCTGTTAAAAGAAATGGTTATTTCTTTACAGGGGATTATGCTAAAAAAGACAAAGATGGTTATATCTGGTTTTTAGGAAGAAAAGATGATTTAATTAATACATTTGGCTTTAGAGTAAGTCCTCATGAAATTGAAAGAGTAATTAAAACACATGATAATGTGGATGATTGTGTTGCTATTGGATTGGATGTTGAAGCCAACAAAACCATAGTTGCTATTGCCATTTTAAGCAGTAAAAAACTCTCTTCAGCAGAAGAAGCTGAGATTTTAGATTATGGACAAAAAAATCTTGCAAAATACAAAGCTCCTAAAAAAATCTTTGTTGTACAAGATTATCCAAAAACTAAAAATGGGAAAGTATTAAGAAAAGAGCTTATTAAACAAATAGAAGCATTGGGAAATGATGTTCAAACAACACTTAAAGCAGATGGTTACAGACCAAGACGTTCAATGTTGTTTATCCCTTCTTACAATGAGAAAAATGTACAAAGAGCACGAACAGTGTTAGCTGATGCTGTAATATTTGACTTTGAAGGAATTTTAGAAGAACAAAAACAAAGTGCACGAAAACTCATAAAAAAAGAGTTTAAAAAAGATACCAGTTTTGGTGATTCTGAGAAAATCATTAAAGTAAACAAACTGGATTCTGAAAATTTTGAGAAAGATTTAGATGTTGTAAACAAATTGGATATTGATGGTATTTTATTTTCAAGCATTGAAAGTGCAGCTGATGTATTAAAAGCAGAAAAAATTATCCAAACAATTAATCCAGAGTTGGAATTAATGATAATGATTGAAACACCCCTAGGTGTTCTAAACATTCAAGAGATTTGTGCAGCGAGTGACAATTTAAAATGTATCATCATTGGTACAAATAATCTGGCGCAGAAGTTACAGATTAATATAAAACATAACTCACAAGCGATTTTCCATTATATGACTCAGATTTGTCTTGCCGCTCGGGCTTATGGAAAAATTGTTATTGATGGACCACATTTTGATGTGGAAGATGAATTTTCTTGTGAAGCCAGTGCAAAAGAAGCATTTTCACTTGGATGTGATGGGAAAGCGGTATTACATCCTATCCAACTTGAGTATGTAAATGATATTTTTACTCCTAAAAAAGCTGAAGTTGAAGATGCTAAAAAAATGATTGCAGCATACAATGAAGGTCTAAAAGAAGGACATGAAGTAATTAAGTATGGTTGTGACTTGGTTGATAAAGCAAGAATCAAATGGGCACAAAGAACTATTACGCTTTACGATAGATTTAAAGAAATTGGTCAAAACCCATTTTAAGGAGAAGAGTTTGTCTATAAATAATACAACAATAAGTAACAAGATAAACACAGGGAATTTTTTTGAAGATTTTAGTATCGGACAAAAAATCACCCACCCACTTCCAAGAACAATAACAGATGGGGATGTTTCTTTTTACATCGCCCTAACAGGAAGTAGATTTGCATTACACTCAAGTGATGAGTTAGCACGTGATTTTGGATATAAGAAAAAACCTTTAGATGATTTGTTGATGTTCCACTTAACTTTTGGAAAATCAGTACAAGATATTTCACTCAATGCCATTGCAAACTTAGGATATGCGCAAATTTCATTTGCTAATCCTGTTTTTGTAGGGGATACGGTAAGTCTTGAGACAGAAGTAATTGGTCTAAAAGAGAACTCAAATGGGAAAAGTGGCGTTGTTTACGTTCACTCTATTGGGTACAACCAACACAAAGAAGAGATTTTAAATCTTAAACGTTGGGTGATGGTTCATAAAAAAGACAAAACAGTAAACAGTGGTATCAATCAAGTTCCGAGTTTTGCAAAAACTACAGAAATACTTGAAGATATTAAAATACCAAACATAAACGTAGTGAATACAGATGCAACTGGTGGGAAATACTTTTGGGAAGATTATGTTGAAGGGGAACGATTAAATCACTTAGAGGGCATCACTGTTGATAACAGTGACCATACCTTAGCAACAAAACTCTACCAAAATAATGCCAAAGTACACTTTGACGATTTTATGATGAAAGCAACTCCTGTAGGTCAAAGACTTATGTATGGAGGCCATGTCATATCAATCGCAAGAAGTATATCTTTTAATGGTTTGCAAAATGCACAATGGATTTATGCCATTAATTCAGGAACTCATGCAAATCCAACATTTGCAGGAGATACGATTTATGCATACACCGAAGTTATTGAAAAAATTGAGCATAAAAGAGATGACATTGCTCTGTTAAGACTGAGAACGGTTGGTTTAAAAAATATTAAACCAAGTGATGTTGAAAGTACTTTTGATGAAAATGGAAAGTATTTGAAAAATGTAGTTTTAGACTTGGATTACACAGTAGTAATCCCAAAAAAAAATAATAATTAATAAATAAAAGGAAGTATTATGACACACCCTAATGAAGCACTATTTGATTCTGGAAAATCTCTACCAATTATTCCCTCTTGTGAGCACTTTGCTGGAAGCGAAAAGTTAATCTTAAAAGCAATGGGAATGCAGGAAAAATTGGGACCTGTATTTGATATCACTTGTGATTGTGAAGATGGAGCTGAAACTGGAAAAGAAGTTGAACATGCTAATATGATTGTTAGAGTTATAAACTCTGATGCTAACAAATATAAAATGGCAGGTTGTAGAATTCATGACCACGGTAATGAACATTGGAGAGCAGACGTTGATATCTTAGTACCAGGTGCTGGTGAGTTATTATCATACATCACACTTCCAAAATCAAACTCTTATGAAGAAGCAAAAACACAAATTGAGTATATTCAAGCAAAATGTAAAGAAGTGGGAATTACAAGAGAAATCCCTATTCATATTTTAATTGAAACACATGGCGCATTAAGAGATGTTGAACAACTTGCTACTTTACCATGGTTACAAGTTTTAGATTTTGGATTAATGGACTTCGTATCAGGATACCAAGGTGCAATTCCAGCTTCAAATATGAGAAGCCCAGGTCAATTTGACCACAAGTTAATCAGTCGAGCTAAAGCAAATGTTTGTCAAGCGGCAATTTCAAATCATGTAATTCCTTGTCACAATGTTACACTTGATTTAAAAAATCCTTATCAAACATTTAAAGATGCAGAAATTGCAAGAAACAGCTTTGGATTTATGAGAATGTGGTCTATATACCCAACGCAAATTCAAGCAATTGTTGATGCTATGAAACCAGATTTTACAGAAGTTGAAGATGCACAAAATATACTTCTTGCTGCTCAAGATGCAGAATGGGGACCAATCCAATATGATGGTGAGTTACATGACAGAGCTACATACAGATATTTCTGGGAACTGGTTCAAAGAGCTCATTTCTCTGGTCATAAATTACAAGAAACAGTGCAAAAAAGATTTTTTGCTTAATTAAAATAATATACACTAAAGATTAACACAGTAAGATGTTAATACAAAAAAAGGAAACAGTATGAAAAAAGTAGTCACTCTCAAACTTCAAGATAAACTTGCCCCGGTCACAGTCAAGGCCGTCGCCAGTTATGAGGGACTATCTGTTCATACATTAGGTTTTCAAAGAGCAACTTACTAAAAATAAAGGCCAAAGGCCTTTATTTCAAAAGACTTTTACTCCTAAGAATAGACAACCCCTCATATACGCATAATTTATACAATCACATAAAAATTTATTGTTAAAATTAGTTGTGCTTTACGCACTATTTTTAATGCACTATGTTGGTGTGTTTACACAAAAAAGTAA
>Ga0209707_1002253_pt1 | contig 10224 bp, 10 predicted proteins | sample EN4Hudsemesocosm_FD_184630 | JGI IMG/M metagenome (GOLD analysis project Ga0209707, IMG submission 184630) | Methane-oxidizing microbial communities from mesocosms in the Hudson Canyon - EN4B Hudson Canyon (SPAdes) (version 2) | ecosystem: Environmental > Aquatic > Marine > Cold seeps | place... | reverse complement strand
GACGCCATTTTGATGACGTTTTTCATCGTGAAATTCAACGAGCTGAGCGTGAGAATAAAACACTCTCCTTTTCTATTCTAGATGTGGATAATTTAAAAAAATACAATGATTGTAATGGTCATGAAGAGGGGAATAATCTTCTTAAAAGAATCGCAGAAGTATTAGATGAAGCAGCCCATAGGGGAAGTGACTTTATCTTTAGACTAGGAGGGGAAGAGTTTGGAATCCTATTTACTGATTTAAATGAAGAAGCGGCACTTAGTTATATGGACAATATAAGAACTAAAATCCAAGAACTAAATATCTCTCACTCTTTAAACGATAACTTGAAAATAGCAACGGCATCTTTTGGATTGGTTGTTGTAGATTTTTCAAAAGAGTCCATACATGAAACTGGTCTTTACTCCATGGCAGACCATGCTTTACATGATGCAAAGACAAATGGTAGAAATCAAGTGGTACTTCATGCAGCAACAGAAGATGAGGAGTTAGAATTCTTTTAAAAAATCTCCATAGTAACTTGGAATAGTAATATACACGACATTTATGGTTCATACAATTTCGACGCTATTTTCGTATATAATCGTCGAGCCACTCGCTCATATAAGAAACACATAAAAATAAAATATTTTAATTCTGAATTCAAATAATGTCAGTATGATGCTAATTTTGTTCTAGTTCAAGACGGATGATTTTTTGAGAGAGGAGCATACATCTAGTATGTGACGAGTTCAAACAATTATCCAACGCAGTAATTGGATAAAAGTAGTACCATAATGGCACTATTTCTATATGTAGCAGACCTTGGAAGTATCAATATTAATACAAACCCTATCCCCTGGCAACAACTTCTGCTTCTGCATCTGCTTTCTCGAAATCTTACTGTTCAAACACACTCCTCCAACACTGGCCTCTATTAGTAAAAAGTCCTCTTGCTGTTGATGAATAGAACTTACTGTTCCTTTCAACGCATGACACTCTATTGTCTCATCCAGTTCCATAGAAGTGATAGTAATAGCATCGGAGTTAACCATCACAACAGAGTCTCTTTTTTTATCTTGAGAGTTGGGAATGGTTAAACGTTGTCCATCTAAAAATATTTTGACCAAATCTCCCTGTGGATTTTTTTCCCAAGGAGCAAAAAGAAGATTAACACTACCACTTTCAACTATCTCGCCTTGAAACAAAGCCACTTTTTTATCACAGATATGATTAAGCCAGTTATGGTCATGGCTAGAGATAAACAAAGTTGTATTCCACTTTTGTTTTGCCATAAGAACTGCTTCTTTTATAAGTTGCGCAGAGTTAGTATCCACTCCTGCTGTTGGTTCATCAAGTATTAGAACTTTTGGTTTTAATATAAGCCGTGCTGCTAAAGCTACTCTTTGAGCCTCACCTCCTGAGAGTTGACTCCATTTTCTCTGTGCAAAAGCAGAATCAAGACCCACCAAAGCTAAGGCTTCATTCACATCATGGATTAAGTTACTGGTTTGATTTCGCAGTTTTAAACCATAAGCTACGTTTTCAAATACTGTACGTTTGAGTAAATAGGGATTTTGAGGAACCATAACGATACTTTGTTTGGCTTCCAAATCCATCTTTTTATTCTCTACCCCATCAAATGAGATTTCGCCAAGGCTGGGTTTACTTACAAACGATAAGAGGCTAAACAAAGTAGACTTTCCACTTCCATTGGGACCAAAAAAACCGATAATTTGATTTTGACCCAAACTTAAGTTATCAATGCTGAGAACTTTTCTTCCCTCATAGTGTTGCTCTATATTGTTTAATTCATATAATTTACTCATTGTGTCCATCCTCTTTTTAATAGTGATAGTGAAATATTTACCATAAGTGCCACTGCAAATAATACAAGCCCAAGGGCAATTCCTGTTACAAACTCACCCTTACCCGTCTCAAGAGCAATAGCAGTTGTAACGGTTCGTGTGTGGTATTTAATGTTACCACCCACCATCATGGAAATACCAATTTCAGTGATGATTCTTCCGTACGCAGTAACAGCTGCTGTCATGATTCCAAATCGTGCTTCTATTAGTGTCGCGTTTAGTATTTGTATGGGTCGTGCACCCATACCTTTAAGTGAGGTATACAATCTTTTATCCACAGACTCAACTTGAGCAGCAGTGAGAGCAATAATAATAGGAAGCCCTAAGACGATTTGGCCAATTATTATTGCCCGTTGTGAGAAAAGAAGGTTAAACTCTCCCAAAGGGCCACTTTGAGAGAGCATCGTATAAGCAATAAGTCCAATTACCACTGTGGGAAGTGCCAAGAAAGTATCTACAATGGTTCGCACTATTGGTTTACCCATAAAGTTGTAATATCCTAATGCAAACCCTAAAGGAAGTCCCAGAATGAGACTAATTAGAAGTGACCATGTGGAAACAGTAATGGTTGCACTAATGGCAGAATATACACTGCTGTTTCCTGATATTAATAACTCAATTGCTTGGTTAAACCCGTCGGTAAAAAGATTCATTTATGCTTTACTCACCTAAACTTTATTTTCTAGTTTCTAACACTGTTAGCATTTGGTATAAACAGTGATTTGCCAAGTAGTCTAAAATCTGCAATGTATTTTTGCGTTTCATCATTGTTTATCCATTGTGTAAACTCACTTGCCAATTGTGGATTTACATTTGTACATTTAGCTTGATTAATTGTCACTACACTGTATTGGTTAAACAGTGTTTTGTTTCCCTCAACAAGAACTTTCATTTTATTATTTTGTGCTTTTTGAGACATATATTTAATCCAAGTACCACGGTCTGTCATAGTGTAACCTGACTTCTCAGATGCCATATTGATGGTTCTTAACATTCCTTGTCCTGTTTGCACGTACCATTGTTGTGATTCTGGTGCAGTTTTAATGGCATGTTTCCACAAAGATATCTCTTTTTTATTGGTACCAGAATTATCACCACGGCTGAAAAATCTCGACTCTTTATTTTCAATTGTTCTTAACGCAGAACTAGGAGTTAAACCAGCAACTTTTGCAGGATCAGACTTGGGTCCCACCAATACAAAATCGTTGTACATTACTTGTTGTCTGTTTATTCCAAAACCATTATTTACAAATTTTTTCTCAGATTCAGGGGCGTGAACAAACAAAATATCAACATCACAGTTTTGACCCATTTTAAGTGCGTTCCCAGTTCCTGTTGCTACCCATTTAAGTGTAGTTCCTGTCTCTTTCTCAAATTTTGGAGCAAGATAGTCTAATAAACCAGTATTGTCTGTACTGGTTGTTGTTGCCATCATTAAATCTGATGTAAATCCAATAGTAGCAATTAATGCTGTTGATAGTAAAATTTTCTGCATAATATATAAATCCCTTTGTTTAAATGTTTTAATTAAAAATGTCTGCTTGGATTTCCACCAAAGCACTATTCAATAAAATCACTTTAACGCTCTCGCCTACTTCTATACCAGCTCTTCCTTCGTTTGTGACAATCATACAATTGCTTTCCACCAATGGTGTAAGCATCCCCGAACCATATTTATTGTTTCTTGTTACTTGATATTCTCCTTGACTAAGATTTCCCAATACCACATTACTTCGTCCCATTTTTGTTTTAAATTGCTCTTTGTTTTTTGCTGTAATAAAATCATGATATACAGCACTTGCACCTTGAATTTTATTAAGTATAGGAATAGCAAGTAGTTGTGCTTTCACCATGGCAGTTAGCGGATTTCCAGGCAGTGCCATAACATAGGTTTTCCCCATTTTTCCCATCATAGTTGGACGTCCTGGTTTTACATTTATTCCGTGAAAGGACACTTCCAAATCATTTTCTTCATAGGCTTTTGCCACAAAATCAGCATCTCCCATTGAAATACCACCCGTAGTTATTATCACATCGAAGTTTTTCAACTGTTTTAAATATTGTGTACTTTGTTCAAGATTATCAGGAACTACCCCAGCATAAGTAGCATCAAATCCATGCTGTTTTAGTTGTGAGACTAAGGCATATGAGTTTGAGTTGAAAATTTCATCTTCGCTGGCACTTTGCCATGGTTCTTTCAGCTCATTTCCTGTAGAAATTACTGCGATACTTATTTTTTTATATACTTCTAAAGTGGTTATTCCTTGAGCAGCAAGCATAGCTATGTGAGTTGCTTTGATTGTTTCACCTATTTTAAATAATAAAGAACCAACAGCTTGCTCTTCTCCTTTAAACCTTTTGTTACTTCCTTTTTTTATCTCTTTTGGAAGTGTTACTATGTTTTCGTTCACTTCAATCATATTTTCAATAGGAATTATTGTATCCGCATCACTGGGTACTTTTGCCCCTGTCATGATTCTGTAACAAGTACCCTGCTCTAAACTCTCTTTTATACTTTGTCCAGCAAGAATTGTTGCTATAACTTTTAACTGTTTCCCAGCATCTTCATGTTTAATGGCAAAACCATCCATGGCAGAGTTGTCAAAAGAAGGCAGGTTTTTAATACATCGTACTTCACTACTTAATACTCTTCCCAATACATCTGAAATACTGACACATTCCTTTAAACCTGTTGTTTCCGCTGTTTCCAAACTTTTCTTTGATGCATCATTTAGAGCTAAATAGGTTAATTTTTTCACGATAGTGCCTTTATTTGTCGGTATTTTCTTGATAGTGTTTTAACTATATTCTCGATTTGAGTTGTAGTATAATCTTGTGTAAATGTAAAACTCAGCGCCCATCTGCTTTTACTCTCTTCATAACCCATATTTTGGATAATTCGTGAAGGTCGTGAAAGACCCAGTGAACATCCCTCTCCATTAGTAACTAAGATGTCATTCAAACTCAAAGTTCGTATAATCTCTCTGGCTTTAATGTCTTTTAGTCCAAAATGTAAGGTATAAGGTAGTGTTGATTGGGGTTGAACGAAAAAGTGTAAGTTTTCTTCAAACTCATTTTCAAGAACTTGCACAAATTCATCTTTATTTTTACTGGTATAACTTTGCGTTTTCAGTGCTTGATAAATCAGCTTAAGTCCAAGAGCATCTGTTTCACCAGCATATTGTTCTTCTAATTCATCATTTGAATACAAAATCACACCACAAACTCCATAACCACATAACTTATACGCATCAAAGTAAATCATATCTGCTGATTTTGCATATTTATTGGCACTGCAATTTGAAATAAGTTTGGCAGTGCAAAGTTTTTTAATTTTTTCCAAAGATGTTTCAACAAAAGTATCCATCACATATGAAGAGACAAAGAGATAATCAACATCAAGATTCTCACACTCTTTATAATTAAGCTTGCCATTAACGTTTAGGCTAATCCAAGAAACACTGTTTCCCAAGGATTCATAAAGTCTTCCTGCAAGAATAAGTGCTTCACTCTCACCCAAACTAATAGCTATTTTTCTATTTAAGCTCAAGAAGAGAGAAAGGAAACCCTCTTTTGTACAGCTAAAAGTATTCAAACTGGTATAACCAAACTCATTTTTAAATTCTTCAACTAAAGTTTCGAATTCATTGTTACTTTTAAGTGGTTCAACGCTGTAAGTAGAGTCCAATATTATTTCATCAATTAAAGGGTATTGTAGAGCATTTAACTTAACCATTGTCAACCTTTGAGTGTAAGAGGGTGTCATTTTCATTGATAAACAACTCCTCATATCTTTTTTGTGTATAGGCTTTGATGTCTTTTTGCAAAGCCTTGTAAGTTGCAATTATTTCTTTTGCTTTGGGAGTTAAAGTTGTTCCACCCTGACCTTTTCCACCTTTATTAACAATAACCAATTCATCTTCTAAAAACTCTTGCAGTATTTTAATATGAGTCCATGCTTTTTTGTAATTCATGCCTACTTTTTTGGCAGCTTCTGAAATAGAACCCGTGGCATCAATGAACTCTAAGATTTGAGTTTTACCTCCTCCAAAAATTAGGTTTTGTTTATCATCTTCAATCCAAACTTTAACTTTTGCTTGCATGACCTTTCCTTTCTCTAAAACACCCCAATTGACAATATGTCACTTCAATATCAGTGTTTTTTGTGGTTGAACCCACATTTCGCAGCGTTGATTTTTGAGCATAGTTCCAAGCAGATTTACACTCTATTTTTTTGTTGATGTCCAACTTATTGGACATATTTTTGTACAAAGTAAAATCTGCATCATTAAATTTCAACTTCCCAAATACACCCAGTTCACAATTGGTGATTTTTATGTTTAGATCTTTAGTCACTAAAGCCATTTCACTGGGTTTTTTTCCAATTAAACGTGCCACCTTAAAAGCTTTAAGACAAGTGAGTTTCCCCTCTTCATCCAAGTTATTCATAACAAGGTTTGTTTGAATTGAATCCAGTTTCATTTTAGGCATCTACTCTTCCACTGTGGGTATAAACATTCATTCTTTTTCCTCTGGCAAAGCCAATAAGTGTAATACCATGTTCGTGTGCTGTTTTCACACCTAAATGAGTGGGTGCTGTTCTTGATATTACAATAGGAATTCTGTGCATCACTGCTTTTGTTACCATTTCAGAAGAGAGTCGTCCACTTACAAACAGTACTGATTTTGTAGTATCAATTTTGTCCAGTTTACATTTTCCAACAGCCTTATCAATAGCATTATGACGTCCAATGTCTTCAGCAGTTACCGTTTTCCCATCTTGAAAATACAACATGGCTTTGTGAACACATCCTGTTAAGTTATACAGTTCGCTGTCTCTGTAAAACTCTTTTACTTCTGTATAGATAGTATGAGGTGTTATTTTGAAACTGGTTTGATTAAAAGGAATTTCAAGCTCACCCGCAACGGTACCCGTTACTCCTCCACCGCAACCACTGGTGAGTGTTTTTTCTTTATATAGATTTTTCATTGATTTGTCATTGATTGAAGCACTAATATCAATGCGAAGTCCTTCATCACTGATTTTCATCTCTTTGATGTCATCAACACCGTTAATAATATTTTCACTCATCAAAAAACCAACTGCATGAGCCTCTTGGTCTTTAGGAATACACATCATTGAAATGGCCTTAGTGTCATTTAAATACACATTCAACCGTGACTCTTGAATCGTCACATCATCTACTTCGACGGTCTCATCACCTGAAAATTTTTCAATAATTATTGTTTTTAAATATTTGTTATTACTCATGAATCCTCTTTAAAATTAATTTACATTTATATTTTAATATGCAAAAAATGCATATTAAAATATAAATAAAAGAAGAGAAGGTATCTTAACGATACCTATTTATTCTCTTCTTCTAAAACATCTACTCTTAATTGTTCCAAATATTCTTTGGGTAAACGTCCAGTAATAACTCCTGGTAGATAACCTTTTACAGATACTACGTAAGAATATACTGTCTCAAATGTGAAAAATGAGATAATAGCACTTCCCATAAAATGAAGAAATAATAGTAGTCTCTTTAACTGAATCACTTCAGCATGTGTGTTTGAATCTGGATGCAAATACCAGAGGACAAATCCACTCACAACCAACAAGGTACTAAATGCAACAAATGCATAATAGTTGATTCGGTCCATATGTTTGTATTTTCCTCTTAAGAAAATACTTTTCCATAATTTTGAACTGGGTCTTACAAAAAACCTATGGTCTTTAAATGCAATTATTGTGATTAAAAACCAAATAGGAATCCAACCAACACCAACAATTTCATGCGTTGATCTCATAAATCTTGCAAGTTCACCACCACCTGTTATGTTTCCAAAGGTAATTGAAAAACCAGTGATAAACAAATAGATCATAAATACTATATTTAATAAAAGAACAGCTCTTTGAAACAAAGAATATACCTGTACAGTATTACTGTAGTCAGTAATTTGAGCTTGTTTTCGCCCTTTTGCTATGACAAACATAGACAAAAATAGTAAAAACTCCACCAAAAATACAATAGGTAAGAGATGTTGTCTTTCTTCAAATGCTCGAATAACTTCAGGTGCAATTGCATCATAAGATGCTCCATATAAAGTAACTACCCCTTGTTCGTGATGGGATAAACTTTCATATGGTACAACTTGACCCGAAAAGTTTCCTTGCATAATTTGAAGTATAAATTTAAATACATAATCTATATCAGCAATCGTTGCCAACCAAAAGTACCAATAGGTGAGTAAGATAAAGAGAAAGCCTATAATTAAATAGGCTTTCATTTCAGATAGGAGGCTCTTGTTATTTTCCATAAGCCTTATCCCAACCATATGGTGCTGATTGAACTCCGTGACCTGCTGATAAAACTCTTTCTCTAAAGATATTAGAAACACTAGCAGCATCTCCAACTAAAAGAGCTTTTGTAGAACACATAGCAGCACAAACAGGAACTTTTCCTTCTGAGATTCTATTTTGTCCGTATAATTCTCTTTCTTTATTAGAGTTAGTCTCTTCAGGACCACCTGCACACATAGTACATTTATCCATCACACCTTTGGTACCAAAAGCACCATCTTGTGGGAACTGTGGAGCTCCAAATGGACAAGCATATAAACAATATGCACAACCAATACATTTATCTTTTGAATGTAAAACGATTCCGTCTTCTCTGATGTAAAAACAATCAACAGGACAAACTTCTTCACACGGTGCATCGGTACAATGCATACATGCAATAGATAAAGAATATTCTAAACCTATTTTACCTTCATTGATTGTTACAACTTTTCTTCTGTTGACGCCAACAGGCAGTTCATGTGCTTCCGCACATGCTACAGAACATCCGTCACAATGGATACATCTGCTTTCGTCACAGTAAAATTTCATTCTTGCGTTCATACTCATAACCTACCCCTATGCTCTTTCTACTCTACACAATCCACCTTTTGTTTCGGGGATTTGAGTAATAATGTCGTAACCGTAGTTTGTAACCGTGTTTGCACTCTCACCAGTAGCATAAGGTTTTGTACCTTTAGGATATTTATGAGATAAATCAACACCTTCCATAACTCCAGCAAAATGTAGAGGTATAAATATTCTATCAGGTGTAACACTGTGAGAATATTTAGCTTTTACTTTAATCTTCGTACCTTCAGGTGAATGAATCCACATCATTGAACCATCTCTAATTCCATGTCGTCCTGCTAGGTCTGGATTAATATCACAGAACATTTCAGGTGTTAATGCTGATAAATACTTCGACGCTCTCGTCTCCATACCCGCACCATTAAAGTTAACCAATCGTCCAGTAATAAGATTAATTGGGAACTCTTTCGCCCATGGTTTTTCAGTTTGTTTTGTCACATATTGAGTATCAACTCTATAGTGATTTTCTTTTGTAGCGTAAGAAGGATGTTCTTTTACTAAATCTGGTCTTGGAGAGTGTATTGGCTCTCTGTGCACAGGAATTTTATCTGGGAACGTCCACACATTTGCACGTGCTTTTGCATTTCCATAAGGAGCAATTCCAGCTTCCATACATTTTTCAGCAATAATATTAGAAGTATCAACTTTCCAGTTTTTACCTATTCTTTTCTTTTCATCTTCGCTTAAAGTGATTCCAAGAACAGCTTCAATATTTTCTTTAGTAATTTGAGGGTACCCATCTTTATTTGATGAATCTTTAGGAGCACTTCCAGCACCTGCAAGGATATCAACACCTTCATGTTCAACACCAAATCTCGCTCTAAATCCCATACCACCTTCGTTAACACTTCTATTAATGTTATAAAGTACTGGGCTACCAGAGTGTTTCTCAGTCCAACATGGCCATGGTAATCCATAGTATTCACCCGTCATGTTTCCATAACCTCTTAAACTTACTTGATCAAATTGATCCCAGTTTTCAGAATGTTTTTTAAGTCGTTCAGCTGTCCAACCAGTAAGTCCAATAGTTTTAATAACTCTTGCAATTTCATCTGTTGCATCTTCTGGAAAAGTATAAGACTTTTTATTTTCTTTTACTTTCATACCCATTGTAAGTTCGTCATAAAAACCAAGTCTTTTTGCCATTTCAAACATAATATCTTGATCTGTTTTAGCTTCATACATTGGTTCAATTACTTTATTTCTCCACTGCGCAGATCTGTTTGTTGCAGTTACTGATCCAGATGTTTCAAACTGAGTCGTTGCAGGTAAAATATAAACATCGTCTTGTTTGTCAGTGATAACCGCACCCTCATTAACAAAAGGATCACAGAATACTGCAATATCAAGATTGTCTAAAGCTTCTTTAACTTTTTTTGTTTGTGCAGTTGAAGTGATACCATTCCCCATTACAAATAAAGCTTTTATATTTGTACCTGC
>Ga0209707_1002252_pt1 | contig 10228 bp, 8 predicted proteins | sample EN4Hudsemesocosm_FD_184630 | JGI IMG/M metagenome (GOLD analysis project Ga0209707, IMG submission 184630) | Methane-oxidizing microbial communities from mesocosms in the Hudson Canyon - EN4B Hudson Canyon (SPAdes) (version 2) | ecosystem: Environmental > Aquatic > Marine > Cold seeps | place... | reverse complement strand
CACGAACAGCAGTAGGATTAACTAAAATCGAATCATCACCCATGATCTTCTTAGTTTCCCACACCATTTTCATTTCTTCTTTTGTATAGCCATTGTCTTCAAATACATCAATATGAGGCAATACATTGAATGAGATCTGTTTTGGATAAACCTTACTTTCAACAGTACGACCATTTAATAATGATGCAGTTTGTTTGGCCAGTTCATCCATTGCAGGTTTACCTGTTCCTGATACTGCTTGGTAGGTACATACGTTCACACGTGTAATACCAACTGCATCATAAATAGGCTTCATTGCTACGAGCATTTGAATTGTAGAACAATTCGGGTTTGCAATAATTCCATGGTTCTTATAATCAGCAATAGCATCAGGGTTTACCTCTGGCACAACCAAAGGAATATCATCTACATAACGAAATTCAGATGTATTATCAATTACAACACAGCCCGCTTCAGCAGCGATCGGTGCATATTCTCGAGAGACACTTGCACCTGGTGAAAATAAGCCTACTTGCACCTTTGAGAAATCAAAGGTCGCTAAGTCTTCTACGATCAATGTTTTATTACCGAAACTAACGGTACTACCTGCAGATCGTGCACTTGCTAGTGCATAGATCTTACCTACAGGGAAATTCCGCTGATGCAGAATTTCTAACATAGTTTCACCAACGGCACCTGTTGCGCCGACTACAGCAACATCAACTTTTTTACTCACAATTTATCCAATATCTATAATTTAAACTTACAGGGCAGCAACGACTGCATCGCCCATTTCAGATGTACCCACTTTTGTCATACCTTCAGAGTAGATATCAGCAGTACGTAAACCTTGATCTAATACTTTGCTCACAGCATTTTCAATACGATCAGCCATAGCGGGTTCGTCTAGTGTATAGCGTAACATCATTGAGGCAGATAGAATTGTTGCTAGAGGGTTTGCAATATTCTGGCCTGCGATATCGGGGGCACTTCCGTGAATCGGTTCATACATACCTTTACCACTTTCATCTAATGAAGCAGAAGGTAACATTCCAATTGACCCCGTTAACATTGAAGCACAATCAGACAAAATATCACCAAACATATTGGTCGTAACCATTACATCAAATTGTTTTGGCGCACGCACTAATTGCATAGCCGCGTTATCAACATACATATGACTTAACTCTACATCACTATAGTCCGTTGCCATATCAGTCATTGTTTCACGCCAAAGCTCTGTACACTCTAATACGTTTGCTTTATCTACAGAACATAATCGACCTTGACGTTTTTGAGCAATATCAAAGGCAACTTTACCAATTCTTTGGATTTCGCTTTCACGGTAAACTAACGTATTGAAACCTTCTTTCTCACCATTTTCTAAGGTGCGGACACCTCGAGGTTGTCCAAAGTAGATCCCCCCCGTTAATTCACGCACAATCATTAAATCTAAACCGGCAACAACCTCTGCTTTCAATGTAGAAGCATCCGCTAATTGTGGGTATAAAATAGCGGGGCGTAAATTAGCAAACAAATTAAGCTGACTACGAATACCGAGTAAGCCTTTTTCTGGGCGAACACTGATATCGAGTGATTCCCATTTGTAACCACCTACTGCACCTAGAAGGATTGCATCAGCCGCTTTTGAAATGGCAACAGTCTCATCAGGTAATGGCGTTCCTGTTTCATCGTATGCGGCACCACCAATCAAACCATATTCTAGTTCGATATCTAGACCATCTTTTGCTAAGGCTTGTAATACTTTAATTGCTTCATCAACAATCTCTGGACCAATGCCGTCACCAGCTAATACTGCTATTTTTTTTGTCATTACTTAATTCACTACACTAAAATTTAAATTTATTATTTTGCTCTTTCTTAAATAAATGATTTAAGAAAATAGCCATGGGGTTTGTTGTTGGCGACGTGCTTCATAATCTTGAATTTCGTCTTTATGTTGTAAGGTTAAACCAATATCATCCAAACCGTTAAGCAAGCAATGCTTCTTAAACGAATCAACATCAAATGACATTACACTACCGTCAGCCGTGGTGATTTCTTGCTTGTCTAAATTAACAGTTAATTGGTAACCAGGGTTAGCTTGCACCTGCTCAAATAAATCATCGACTACGTGCTCATCCAAGGTAATCGCTAAGATGCCATTTTTACTTGTGTTACTAAAAAATATGTCCGCAAAACTTGGGGCGATAACCACTCTAATACCAAAATCATCTAGCGCCCATACTGCATGCTCTCGGCTTGAACCACAGCCAAAGTTTTCACGTGCCAAGAGAATACTTCCACCTTGATAGCGGTCTTGATTTAAAATAAAGTCTTTATTTAATGGACGCCCTTCACAGCTCTGACCAGGCTGACCTAAATCAAGATAGCGCCATTCATCAAATAAATTTGGTCCAAAGCCACTACGTTGAATTGATTTTAAAAATTGTTTTGGAATAATCGCATCAGTATCAACATTTGGTCGATCTAATGGAATAACAATACCCTGCTCTATTGAAAATGCTTGCATTAATGGTTCTTCACTTTAACTTTAATTTATGGTTTGAGATTTAACGTTAGATAAAAACTAACGGGAACAGCCTGACTAATACTCGGTAGCTTGGCCAATTCCATCAATTTATTCACGCCTGACACTAATGCAAAATCTTCAGCCTTCACAATAACAGGTTGAGCACTAACAACAGCTAATTTGGCGCCAACTAAGCGAGATATTATAACATTTAGTTTAATCGGTTTCGTTTCACCATGAAGCGAAAGGTTGGCATCAATCTCCAACGGTACACTTGCCGCCCCTTGAGCAATCGCATCGAGTATTGCTAAATCAATATTTGCAGTTAAGGTTGCGGTTGAAAACTGTTCCACATCAAAAAGATACTTTGTCATTCTCTCATCACGAACAGCAATACTTGTGTCTACACTCGATAGATCAATTGCCAGCTCAAATTGCCCCTTAGAATCAAGAGCTCCCTGAAATGACCTAAACTGATGTACTTCGGCAATATTTACTTTTTTTGTCGAAATAAAATTTAACTGGGAATGTTGATTATCAATCACCCATTGAGCAGCATTTACACCAGTAGAACTAATTAATAGTGCTAGAGTAGATATTCTAACAAGTTGTATTAGATTAATAAATTTCATTGCTTATTTCCTTATCTTATTCAAGTGGACGCCCAGTGGCATCTACAGGAGTAACCACACTTTCTATTGAGTCATGGTCCTTATTCATACGTTCGATTGAATCTGTTACTTCTTTTCTTTCTGTCGATTTCAATACAATGATTTCAACTCGTCTATTTCGCGCTCTATTTTCTGATGTATCGTTTGTTGCCAACGGTTGTGTATCGGCATAGCCTTCAAGAACAAATCGCTCAGGCAACATTTCACCATTTCCCAACAACTCATGAACAACAGATGTTGCGCGTGATGTAGACAACTCCCAGTTAGACCTGTAACGCGGTGTATTAATTGGGATATTATCAGTATGACCCGCAACAGCAATCTGCCCATCTGTTTTCATCAAGACTATTTGGATCTTAGAAATAATAGGTAGAAACTCTTTATTTAAACGTGCACCACCTGAAGGAAAAGAACCTTTTTCACGAATACGGATTACAATTCGGTTAAGCTGCGTTTCAACATCAATTAAGCCTTCAGCAATTTCACCTTCTAATGCCTCTTTAAACTTTTCTGCTTCTTCTGCAATTTCTTTTGCTTGCTGCTCTTTAAGGGACTCAGCATCCATTTTTACTTTTAATGTATCTCGTGAATCATCAATCGTATCTTGGCGCACTTCTTTCAAAGGCGTTGGACGAGGTTCGCCGGGACTAAATTCTTGCGCAATAATACTGGTACCTTTAGGTATTTCGTTTGCAGCAACTTCACGCTGCACACCAAAAGCATTATCTAAAGACTTCACTACCATTTTGTATTTCAATGCATCCATCTCAGCAAAAGATAAAAGCAATACAAAGAAACACATCAACAGTGACATTAAATCAGCAAATGTTCCCATGTAGGCAGGTAAGCCCTCAGGGGGACAATCACAATCATGTTCTTCAGCTTCTTCACTCACCGATAGTATTCCCTACAACTCTAGCCATGACTATTCAGCTGCTTCCACATCACCACCACTTCGGCGTGATGCTGGTAAGTAATTATTCAATAATTCTTCAAGCACTTTAGGGTTTTGTCCTTCCTGAATACCTAAAACACTTTGAATGATTATGTTTTTATTCATTTGCTCTTCAGCGCTACGAAGTTTTAATTTATCTGACACAGGTAACGCAAACATATTTGCAAGCATGGCACCATATAAAGTAGTCAGTAGTGCAACAGCCATTGCTGGACCAATTGATTTAGGATCTGACATATTTGATAACATTTGCACCAAACCAACAAGTGTTCCAATCATTCCCATTGCAGGGCCTGCATCACCCATTTGTTTAAACAAATCTTGGCCGATTTTATGGCGACTTACTGTTTCATTCATTTCTGTAGACAGTGCTTTTTTCACAATTGCAGGTTCATGTCCATCTACCAGCATACGAACGCCTGTCGCAAGTACAGGATTTGTAATTTCTTGCCCTTCTAGCGCTAACAATCCCTCTTTTCGCGCAATAGCTGCTAAGTCTACAACTGATGCAATAAGCTCCTCAGCCGTTTCTGCTTTATACAAAAAAGCTTTCATTGCCATTTTGATAGAGCCTATAGCCTGAGCTAGGGTGAAGCGCATCATTACGACTGCTATCGTCCCCCCCAAAACAATCACTAAGGAAGGAATATTGATAAATACCAATGCACCAGAGCCTAACGCTATGGTCCCGATCACGAGTACCCAAGCTATTAAAAGCCCTATTAACGTAGCTAAATCCACTAAAGCATCTCCTTAGGTATATCTTGTGCTACAAACATAAAAATAAATTAGCTCAATTCTACCCAACTATAGGTAAAAAATCTGCCTTTATATGCCTATTATCTAATTATCTTAAATTTCTTACGTTGATATAATAACCATGCAGGCAATATAAGTAATATCAACGCAATTATTAGAAATCCTAATGGCCATAATATCGGCTGATTCCACTGTTGCTGTAATTTTTGTCGTTGTTGCGCATCAATTCGACGATATTTCACTGTATTGTTGGCCATTAAATTAGGTTTTATATTTTTATTCCATGCATGGTAGAGCGAAAACTGCTTGGGATGATATCCCCATATCCATGGCGAATCCTCGGTTAAGATTGCGAGCATTTCCTTAATAATAGATTGCCGTTCAGCGTTATCGGGCATAACACGCATTTTTTCAAATAAAATATCAAAGTCTTTGTTTTGATAATTAGCCGCATTTTCCCCGCCTGTTAATACTTTTCCATTAGGTCCATATAATAAAAACAAGAAGTTTTCTGGATCGGGATAATCGGCATTCCACCCCCATTGAAAAATTTGTGCTTGACCATTACGCATCTTATCTTGAAAACGGTTGTAGTCTGTACTCCTAATAACTAACTGAATGTTTAGTTTCTGAAACTGTTTACGCAGCCAATCATATTGTGCTTTTGCATCAGGTCCGCTACCTGGCACATCAAAATATAAGACTAATGGAGCACCCGTATTTCTATCTCGTCCTTCTGGATAACCTGCCTCTGCTAATAATTGACGAGCATCCTCTATTGGACGCCTTTGAGTGACAGTACTATTCCATTGATATACAAACGGATTAATGCCCTTAGCTCCTTGTTCATAACCAAAAATTCCAGGTGGGATAGGCCCTTGAGCAGCAATACCTCGTCCATTTAAAAAAATGGAAATAAATTCTTCATAATCAATAGCAATTGAAATAGCTTGGCGTAATTTCTTTGCTTGTTCACTCTCTCCACCCACAATGGAATCTTGCATATTAAAACCAATATAATAGGTAGAGGTTCCTATTGCAGTTTTTAATTCAACGCCCTTAGCCTTCATGGCATCACTTAAAGCAAAGTCACCTGAACCACCCACCTGGATGGCTTGCTCAAAAGAGTCAGAACTTATTCCACTAATATCATAATAACCTTGCAAAAACTTATTCCAATAAGACGTGTTTTCCTTTTCCAAGGTGAAAATAACTTTATCAATTAAAGGTAGCTTTTGTCCGTGGTCAGCAAGCAATAACTGATCTGTTTTTTCACCTACTTCAGGATAGTAGTCATCATGATAGTTAGGGTTCTTTTCTAAAATCATTCGACTATTAGGATCATTCACGGTTAATTGATAAGGGCCTGTTCCAACAGGATACCAATCAAGTGTAATGTTCTTTTTGATTAAGCCTTGCTGAGCATAAAAGATATCTGCCTCCCAAGGTATAGGGGCAAAAAATGGCATCGCTAGCCAATAACGTAACTGAGGATATTTTCCATATACTTTAATTTGATAGGTATAACGATCAATAACCGTCACCCCTTCAATATCAAGACTCCTAAGGTTTATTGCATGTGTTTGTTGCTTTAAGCGTTTAGAGAAATCTGTTAGGCCCACAATGTACTCGCCCATCAGACCTAAGATAGGAGAATGAATTTCAGGATGTGCAAGCCGCTTAATTTGGTAAACATAATCTTCAGCAATTAATTCCCTTGTCGATTGCTTTTCAAAGTCAGATAGTGATGTAATCGACCTCACATCCTCTTCAGCAAGATCGTGATAGACAAACTGTTTATTTTCACCTTGAACAAAAGCGGGATGAGGCTGATAGTAAATACCTTGTTTAATATTTATTTCATAAAGACTATAAGCAACATGTTGAGTATCCTCATTCCCCGTTAATTCAATATTATCCTCATTAAAATAACGAACGGTTGGCATTTTACTCGCTGTAAGTGGAATAAGCGTATAGGGACGTTTTAAATAGTGATACTGAAAAGGTGGTTCGTAAATTTGCCCAGTGAAATTGACTTCATTACTACTATAAGAACGTGCAGGATCTAAATGCTTTGGCCGTAATGAGAAAGAACTGTATAACGTTGATAGCTCATCATCTTGTTCTGAATAGGGAGAATTTATAACAGTAGAGTCACAGCCCGATATGCAAACAACAATGACAATGTATAAATACGATAAATATCGCATAAAACTCCTGATTTATTTTTAATATGAATCCATTATACCCAAACCACATGATATTTCCTCTTTCAGAAACTATCAATTTCGGTTACTTTGTTATGTTTATTCTATAACTTTAGGAGAAAGCGCATGGGCTTTTTACAAGGCAAACGTGTTTTAATTGTGGGTGTTGCTAGTGCTCGTTCAATCGCATCTGGTATTGCACTTGCGATGGCACGTGAAGGTGCTGAGATTGCATTTACCTACCAAACTGAAAAATTAAAAACACGTGTCGAAAAAATTGCTGCAGAATGTGGTAGCGATCCCGCATTATTGTTCCCATGTGATGTAGCAAGTGACGAACAAATCGAAAATGTTTTCACTGAACTCGCTAAACATTGGGATGGGTTGGATACTATTATTCATGCTGTTGCCTTTGCTCCTCGCGAACAATTGCAAGGTAGCTATGTTGATAGCGTAACACGTGAAGGTTTTGCTATTGCTCATGACATCAGCGCTTATAGTTTTGCCGCACTCGCTAAAGCAGGTAAAGATATGATGGCTGGACGTAATGGTTCTTTACTGACATTAAGTTACTTAGGTGCTGAGCGAGCAATTGAAAACTACAATGTAATGGGTATTGCTAAAGCAAGTCTTGAAGCAAGCGTTCGTTATATGGCTCTTTCTTTAGGTCCAGATGGCACGCGTGTTAATGCTGTTTCTGCTGGCCCGATTAAAACATTAGCTTCTGCTGGTATTGCTGACTTTAGTAAAAAGCTAGCTCAAGGCGCTGCTGCATCACCTCTTCGCCGTAATGTAACCATTGAAGAAGTAGGCAATGTATCAGCCTTCCTATGCTCTGATCTTGCTTCTGGCATTACCGGTGAAATTACGTACGTAGATAGCGGGTTTAATATTGTTGGAATTACTGGCTAACAGTGAACTCCCGACCCAACATTTGAGACCTATAAATTCTCTGCAATAAAAAAGGCGCTATATATAGCGCCTTTTTTATTATTTCTTAACTTCAAAGCTATAGATATTTTTCAAACAACTCTATGTCAGCGTCATTACGAATACTCTTAATAAATGATTGTAATTCACTGTCAGAATAAGTTCGATTTAAATGAGATCGCAAACCATCCTGATCTTCAGCAGATGCATTTGTTGAATCACCTTCTGTTACTGCAGATACTTCTATCACAACATAATTACCATTTGTTGCAGTAAAACCTAAATATTGAGGTGTAGATGTTGGTTTCACAAGAGAAAAAGCTCTACTTAAAATTTGCTCACTCACATCTTCACTTACACGACTTAGCGTTTCTTTTGCATGCCACTCTTTCTCAGCAAACAGACCTGACACATCTTCACCTGATTTTAGTTTAGCTAAAATAGCATCACCCTGCTGTGCAGCTTGATCTCGTGCATGCTCAAAACGAAGTTGTTCTGTAATAGCTGGAGAAACAGATTCAAATGCTAACTGACTGGCCAAAATATGTTTGTTTTTATGTAATACCACAAGATGTGACTTGCTTACTTCAATAACAGCACTATTAAGATCGTTTGCTAAAACATCTTCACTATAAGCAGCAGTTACCACTTTTTGTTCAGTAGCAATACCTGTTTTACTTCCTTCACGAACAAACTCTTGGCTTGTTTTAATTTCTAAAGAAAGTTCTTCAGCAACGATGTCTAGATTATCTGGATTTTCATAACTTAAGTCTGCAAGTAGCTCAGCTTGTTCATAAAATAAATCTTCCGCTTGTTGTTTGCGATAAAGTTTTTCAATGTCAGACTTTGACTCAGCAAATGACTTGCCTTCAGATGATTTAATTCCAGTCAATTTAATTAAGTGATGGCCAAACTCTGTTTCAACAATATCACTGACATCACCTTCTTTTGACATTGAAAAAACAACTTCCTCAAAGTTAGCATCCATTACTTCACGTTGGAAATAACCTAAATCACCTCCCTCTTCAGCAGAACCAGAATCCTGTGAAAGTTCAGTAGCAAGAGTAGAAAAGTCTTCGCCTTGCTCTAAACGTACTTTTACTTCATCTAAAGTAGCAATTGCAGCATCAGCGTCACCTTCGATTAAAATATGACTTGCACGGCGCTGTTCAGGGCCTACAAACTGATCTTGATTATCGATATAATACGATTGTAGCTTTTCTTCATCAACATCAATAGCTTTACTTAATACATCAACAGATAGTTCAACATAGTCGACAGAAAGGCGTTCAGGTGCTAAATAATTCGTTTTATACGTATCATAATAGTTTTGCACTTCGTCGTCTGTAACCGTAACTTTATCAAACAAAGAATACGCTGGAATAACACCATAGGCGATGTCCCTTGTTTGTTTTTCTATACGTAAAATATTGTTTAATGCAGCATCGGTAGTAATAGTTGATCGCTGGACATTATTTATTAATTCTTGTCTTAGAGAGTCCGAATATAATTCAGCTTCGTATCTTTCAGGATTTAGGCTTACACGCGCCAATGTCATTGAATAGGTATCAGCATCAAATTGACCATTTTGTTGGAAAGCAGGTGTAGAGTGAATCATTTGCAGCAATGCAGCATTACTTATACGTTGACCAAGATCTTGTCCAACAGATAACAATAGTTTCTGTTCAATAAGCCCATCAACAACACTCTTTTTAACGGCAATTGAATCAAACATCGTTGGATCAAATTCTTCACCTAACATACTTCTCATTCGATCACGGTATTGCTTAAGAGATTGCTGATATTCAGCTTGTTGAATTGATTCTCCATTGACCGTTGCAACGACAATATCAGACGGACCCGTTAAATATGAATTAACGCCCCACAATGCAAATGGAATACTGATTAAACCAACAATAAACCAAGCTACCCAACCTTGGGCTCGTTCACGAATGAAATGCAACATAGATAGAAAACCTACTGTAAAAAATAATTATCAAGCAAAATGTATTAAAACCAAAAAAAAACCAAAAAAAAAGGCGCATTTATTAATGCGCCTTTTTTGTATTTGGCGGAGCGGACGGGACTCGAACCCGCGACCTCCGGCGTGACAGGCCAGCATTCTAACCAGCTGAACTACCGCTCCATTTCTTGGTGGGTGTTGAGGGGATCGAACCCCCGACCCTCGCCTTGT
>Ga0209707_1002250_pt1 | contig 10234 bp, 11 predicted proteins | sample EN4Hudsemesocosm_FD_184630 | JGI IMG/M metagenome (GOLD analysis project Ga0209707, IMG submission 184630) | Methane-oxidizing microbial communities from mesocosms in the Hudson Canyon - EN4B Hudson Canyon (SPAdes) (version 2) | ecosystem: Environmental > Aquatic > Marine > Cold seeps | place... | reverse complement strand
TTTTGACTCTCTTTCCCATGTGAACTTGTAGTTGCTTTTTTCCCATGAATAAGTGCAGCCTTAGCTTCTTCCATGGCCTTGTTTTTCTTTTGCAGCGAATAGGCATCTCTAAGTTTCTTTTTTGCAGTATTCATATCCTCTAATGCATCATAGTTTTCAGGATTGTATTCAAGAGCTTCTTCAAAATGCATGATGGCATTTCCCCACTGTGCTCTTTCAAAAAACTCAAGACCCGTATCATAGGCATCATAAGATGCATCTTCCAAGTCTTGTTTCTCCCATTGTTCCCTTAGCTCCTTAGCACTTGGTCCTGCAGGTCTGCTGGGAGTATAATTTTTTACTTTTGTTCCACCATTACAATAGTTATTCCAAGACCCACAAATACCAGACTTTTGACCCAAAGCAAAAACTTCAGAGAGTGGAAAGAATAAATACATCAGAAAAATGAAAAACATCACTCTAATATCTGCTCTTTTAAAAAGTACCATATTTACTCCTTTAAAAATATCATCAATTAGTATCGTACTTTACCACTTCCTGTGATGTGGAACCGTAACTCTTGTTCCAATCCAAAATAAGATTTATCTTGGCAATATAAATTATTAACTTTAATTTTAACAATCCAATGTCCCCTTTTTTCAGGTATTCCTTTAATAATTGAGGTACTTGTAAAATTAACTCCAGGAGGAAAGGAACCTGAGGTTATAATTTTAGTGGAAGTTTGCCAATCATTATCAGGATCACAATTTGCTCGGAGTCCTCCCACATACAATTTATATCCTACTTTTGCATCTATATCAATACCTGTACATGAGCCAAGAGCACTACTGGGAAAATAACAATTTGCACCATTCCATCCAGAAACATTATATATTCCAACTTTGTTTGTCTTAGCTACTTGAGTATATTGATTATTTGGTACACACCCTGCTAAAAATATCAGAGAAAAACCAGCAATAATAAGAGTCTTTGATACTGCATTGTAAATACTGTTTCCATTAATCATAACCTCTCCTTTTTATTCTAGTGAATTAGAATTAATTCTAAGATTTGAAATAAAAATATTGTATTCTTTCTAATGGTAATACTTTGCAGTTAATGATAGTGTAAAAATAAAAAACTATTGAGATATTTAATCTAATATTAAGATGAAGAAGATGCTTCTTGTAATGATAGGGAAGCCCCTATCATATAGTTATTTAGAACTTTTTAGAAATGACTTAACCGACTTAACACCCTCTACTTTTTTAGCATGAGAGATTGACTTAGCAACTTCAGCTGAAGTTCCAACCGTTCCCCAAAGTACAACTTGACACTGCATAGTACTCACGTGCACATTGGTTGACCAAATAGATTTATCACCAATTAAACTGGCTTTTACTTTAGCAGTAATTGAGAGATTTTCTTTTGTACCACAAGCACTGTTTTCATTGGCTTTTAAAAGATAAGAGTCAACACTTTTTACATCTTCTACACTTTTCGCTGCACTGATAAATCTACTCTTTTGAGTTGAATCTTCATACTCTCCTACTAAGAAAACTTTACCCTCATAACTCGAAACTGAGACAGCAATAAGATCAGAGGATTCCTCATCTGATAATTTTTTTAGAATAGAAAACTCTATAGAGGTATCACTTGCAATTGTTTTAACATTTCTTTCATCAACTGCTGCAGAATATATTGTACCTACACACCCTGTATTTACTAAAACTATCATCCCCGCTAATAGCAATGCATATATTAATTTCATTTCTTCTCCTTTTAATTTTTGGCTATTTTATAAGTAGTGAGCCATTCATACTAAATAAAACTATACTCAAAATAAGTTTATGTTTGTCTAACTACATTTGATTAGGTGTGAAACAATCCATAAATTATATTTTATTCAAAGAGGTGTCCTGTTTTAACCAAGATAATTGTTTCATCCTCTACATAAGGAAAATGTCTACTTTGATGAGGACTTCGTGTCCAGTTACCCACTTCATACTCCCCATATTCGTCCATAAAAGTGCCACGAAGCACTAATACTTCTTCTCCTCCCCAATGACTGTGAGATATAAATCTCTCATTTTTTGGCCACTTTACTAAAGCAGTTTGATCACTTAAGCTCATAACTTGAAGATTACCATATCCTGGTGACCAAGGTGATGTTTTTGTATCAATTATACTTTCTTCATTATTATCATTATAATTTATCTTACGGTAAATTATACATTCTAAAGGAGTGTGAACTAAAGATTCTTGCTCTTTGGGCAGCTTAATATATGTTCCTTTATCAAATGTACCAAATTCATTGACATACGTTCCCTCAAGAACAAATATTTCCACACTGTTTATATTATTTGAATTTTTGAGTGTCGATTTTTTATCTATTTTAATTAGAGCTGTTTCTTCTGTTTTATTTTGAGAGAGTACTTTTTTTTCAATATTTAACTTTTTATCTTCTTCCCATTTTAATTTCTGCGAATTTATGGAAACTCTTTGTGTATAGTCGCTGTTCATATTTGGCCCTTTATTTTCTTATTATATCAAGAAGTTCAGAGGAAATCCCTATTTTAGCCCACATTTTATTTATTAGGCTATACTCACAATATAATTAAAACAAAGGAGATACCATGGCAAAAGGTAAAGACGTTCAAAAGTCAACTAAAAAAGCACCTGCAAAAACTTTAAAAGAAAAAAGAGCAGATAAAAAAGCAAAAAAATCTTCATAATAATATAAAGAAAAGGAGATAGCTCCTTTTCTTTTACTTCTTCCTTTTATACACAAGTAACAGACACTTGTATTTTAATTTCTAAACTTTATTCACACCTCCATGTGTAAAATATACTTCATTTTAAGATTAAATAATACTTTGAGCAAATTTCCTTGTGGGAAAAGAAATAATAATATATAATTTTTAAAAAAGGTAATCATGTTAGATCCAGTTTTACCCATAGCCCTATATCTGCTTTTAGGTTATATCTTCAAAGTAGTTTATCATGACAATTCCAAACAGCTAATAGAATTTATCATTTATTTTTCCCTGCCTGCAATTGTTTTCTCCAAAATCTATCCATTGACACTTGATGAAAGAATTTTAAGTTTAATCCTAATGTTTATGGGATTTATTTTATTTAATTTAACACTGGCTTATTTCATCGGAAAACTCATGAAACTTGAGAGAGTACTTCTGGCGACTTTTATGATAATGGCAACTTTTGGAAATACTTCATTTATAGGGTTTTCTTATATTGATGCATTCTATGGACAGGATTTTATAGTCTATGGCTTGGTTTATGATTTATTTGGTTCATTTCTTTTATTAGTATCTGTGGGTATGTTCATCATTACATGGGGAAGTGGAAGAAGAAATGATACAAAGTCTATATTCAAAAGTGCGTTCTTATTTCCTCCAAGTCTGATGTTTTTCATAACAATCTTAGCTAAGAACTTTGAAGTTCCAAACTTCGTGTTGCTCACAAGTGAAACATTGGGTGCAACGTTGGTACCTATTGCAATGATAGCAATAGGTATGAAACTTGAACTAAAACATATCTTCGTGAAGTTTCACATAGTGTCAATGGCTATGATTTTAAAAATGATTATTGTGCCAATAATTGTATTGGCTGGTTTTCAATTCTTCTATGGTATTGATGAGACTTGGGTAAAAGTCACCATTATAGAAGTTGCAATGCCTCCTATGACAATGGCCACTGTTTTAGCTATAAAGGGTGGTTTAGATGAAAAAGTTGCCATCAACTCCTTGGTTTTGGGAGTACTCTTGAGTCTACTTACGATTAGCATGTATGTAAGCTATTTGGGCTAGTATCAAATAATTAGCCCTATGTATATTTTTTATAAGTGAAATATAGGTTTCAAAAAGAAGTTTGATTTTTACCTTGTTTTTTTGAAATATATACAAGTTTATCTGCTCTTGTATATATGGATTCTTCTGTGTCATTTTCTTGGGATTGTGTTAGCCCTAAACTTATGGTCACAGCCTTTTCATCCATTGAAGTCAATTTATTTTCAACATTTTTTCGCATATTCTCTGCTACTATTTTTGCAGGTTCAAGCTGTGTTTCTGATAATAACACAACAAACTCCTCTCCCCCTATTCTAAATAAGTAGTCATTTGCTCTGATTTGATTACTTACAATTTCCACAAGTTCAATCAAAACTTTATCTCCCACTTTATGACCATAAGTATCATTTACTTTTTTGAAATCATCAATATCAAAATATATAAATGAGAATTGGTTGTTATATCTTTTGGAAAGAGAGAGGTATTCCCTTATTTTTTCTTCATATGATTTTCTATTTCTTGCACCCGTTAAGGCATCAAAATAAGTTTGTTTTTTAAGTTGTTGTGTTTTTAACTCAATCTCTTCTTTTAATATTTCTGTAGTAAGAAGCCATTTGTTTCTTATTGATATGTGTACAACTACAAAGGTAAATACCAACAAAATTACAATTGCAATTACACTATTTTCAATCAAGTCACTCTTTGTTAACTTTAAGTTTAGTATCGTATGATTATTGTGTTCATATACAAATTCATCCAAATCAATATCATCTTCCATTAATCCCATTACTTTATATACATTAACAATATCTTGCAATTTGTCTTTTTCTAAACATCCTATTTCTTTTACCAAATCAGTATAAGCCAGTTTTTTCAATACTTCAGCTTCAGAAACCAGATCTAAAAATGATTTGTTTTGAGTATTGTATTTACTATGTATTAGTTGCGCAGTTTTTCCAATATTATCAAATGCATACTTCCACCCTTGGATTGTTGCTTTATAAAATGATTTAGTAAGAGCATCATTTTTATCAATAAAATCAGATGAAGTAAACAAAATATCGCTGTAAAAATTAAAGCCATACACTTTGGGGTCAAAAACTGTGTACTCTATGCCTTTGTTTTCCAGTCTAGTTGGCTCATTTGATAGGTATGAAGCCATTGCATCAGTTTTATTACTTATTAAGTCATCTAAATTAAAACTGTGTTTTTGAACGATAAAATCATCTTGAAATATTTTTTTTGAGCTTAACATTGCTAAAATTGATGCCGTGCCTCGAGCATCTTCTGTAATCATAACTTTTTTATTTTTTAAGTCTTCTATTCTTTTAATACCACTGTCTTTTTTAACTACTAGAACCAATGGTGAGTCTTGAAAAACACCGAGTAAAGCTACAATATCTTTGCCTTTAGCTTTATCTATTAACAAAGAAGAACGCCCTATTGCAAAATCAGCTTTTTTCTCTTCTATTGTCCTTAATGCGTTCATTCCAAACTTCAATTCTTTTATATCAACATCAATACCCGCATCCTTATAGAAGCCTTTTTCTTTTGCCATGTAGTATCCTGCAAATTGATATTGATGCAGCCAGTTTAATTGTAATGTGATTTTTTGATTTGCATTTATATAATTTATAAAAAGGAAAAAGACTATAAGCAATTTCATGGAAATACCTTTATTACTTAATTCTACTATATCTTTGTACTATAAATGTCATATAATTGTATTTAATAGTTCTAAATAGCGTTACCATTACTAAAAGGTAATCTAATTTTAAATAAGGTGCCTTTATTTAAATGTGTTTCTACATAAATATCACCATTTATTTTAATTATCTCTGCTTTTACTACAGATAAACCTATGCCTCTACCAGATATGTGAGTAACACTGTCATTCGTACTAAAATTATCATGAAAAATAAAATCTATTATATCTTTTTCACTTAAGTCATGCAGTTCTTGTTTTGAAACCAATTCTTTCTGCACAATTTTTTTCTTCAAACCCTCAATATCGATGCCTTTTCCATCATCTGAGATTTCCATATATAAATTATTATCTTTTAATTCAAAACTGCATTTAATCGTTCCTGTTTCATTTTTGTTGAGACTAACTCTATCTTCTTTTGTCTCAATTCCATGGTCACAACAGTTTCTAAAAATATGAATCAATGAATTTATAAAAGGCTTGTATTTATCTGTTATATATAATTCACTTGAACCATAGATTTCAACAGCATAAATGCTTTTATTTAAACCCAAACATAATTGTTGACACAGTTTTTGATATGCCAAAAGATAGTATTTTAGTGATTTGTGTTTTATCTTCTTGATTTCATTTAATATCACAGTACATTCTTCTTTGTGTTGTGTATTCAATGTACAAAGTGAGATGATATTTTTTTCTAAATTAGCCACAACTTTTTCATCAATTTTAAATTCTACATCGTTATGTATAAAACTTTTTCCCAGAACTTCCATTATTACATCTAAGTCTTCATTCATAGAATTTTTTAAGTCAAATATTTCAATGAATTGTTTCAAGTCACTGTTATCGTTTTGTGCATTTTCTGTAAAACTTAATATATCTGATTCGAAATGATGCAGATGTTGAACCGTTCTTTCCATATACAACTGGGCAAACAAACCTTTATGAGTATGTACCAATGCATTGATAATATTTGCATTTTCTATTACTGTATTCTTCCTATTCACATATAATAATACATTTTTACAAAACTCTTTGAAATTATTTTTTATTTCATAAAACTGCGAGCTATCACTCACAATTGAAACAATCATTTTATGTATTTGTTGCTCTTTTTTCATCTTGTTTTGTAACTTTTTTTTCTCCGTAACATTCGTGAGTATTAGCATAATTTTTTCATCTGAAATAATCTTATACTTGACAAGAACTGCACGTTTATTAATAATAAGCTCATCTGGCAGTAGCGACAATATCAAGGATGATGTTAGCTCATTGTTGGCATCCAAAGCATCAAGGATATTCTCTTTAAACAATAAAATATTTCGAGATTGGCTCGCAAATAAAAGCTGTGTAATATCTTTACCTTTTAAATCTTTACCCAACAAATACTCGCACTCTACAGAATACTCTTTATCCACTAAAAAATCTTTATCAAATGATAAAAACCCTTGAGCCGCATTGTTTAATAAATCAGTCACTTTCTTTGTCTGTTGACTTAAAGCTTCTGTTCGTTCATCTACCTTGTTTTGTAAATTTATATTGAATATTTCTATTTTTTCTTTTTGAATACTTATTAACTCTATTCGCTCTTTTAGGGAAACTCTCATATACTCAAATGATTTTGATAGCACTCCTATTTCATCATTTGATCGAACATTAACAGTTTCCTCCAGGTTTCCTGAAGCTATAAGAGATGAGACTTTAGTCAAGTCCGTGATTGGTTTTGTGAATTTATTTAATAGTATATAAAGAGCTAAGGAAATTAACAAGGTAACCAATATAAAGGAAACTCCTATACTTTTTATTGACTTTGACAGTTCTTGGTCAATATTTCTAGTACTGTAATGTGTTATTATAGTTCCTAAGAAAACATCACCAAATTCTAGAAGGGTTATTTTCTCTATGTTTTTATCTTTATCTTTATCTTTATCATAATCTTGTTCTGTAAATTTAATATGGGCATCTACATCATCAAAGGCATCTTTCAATTCAATATATACCACATCTTTATCATTGAAAAAATATTCTAAATTAATTTTTATGAGTCTAATATCGTAATTGTAAAGTAGTTTTGAGTTTATTTGTTTTGATAGTTGGCTATTTTTTTCCATTTTCAAATGAAGAGTATTAAATAAATCGTTTTTTTTCTCATTTATATATAAATTCGTTGCGATTACATTTATAAATAGAGATAAAAGAATAACGGTAAATAAAATTTTTGTTTTTATTTTCACTGTATTATCTCCCTAAGATTCTAATACATTATATAATTCCACTAATAATTCAAAGAAATAGATTTACATATTGCCATAGGAACTCTTTTGTATATATAAGTAAATATAGTAGTTATTTTTTATTAGTTATTTTTATAAAACACTTACGGTACAGTTCAAAATGAATTAAAATTCATTTTTAATTCACTCACAATTTATTTTCATATTTTAAACTATGCTTTTAACAAAAAAGGATATATATGAAAAATAACGATTATTCGTTTACTGCTACTTTAATGATAGCACAAGTTTTGGTTTCAGTTGTCGCATTTTTGACACTCATGGCTGTGTTTCAATTCCCTGATATTTTAAGGGAAAATAGTTCTGTTCGTTTGGCTTTGTTTGTCAAAAACCAAGATGTAATCATTCCTACGTATTACCTCTTAGCACTTACTGGAATAATGAACGCAATGATTGCCTCACTGATTTTTCATCTCTTTGAAAAAAAATCAGCCATTATGGTACTTGCATTAGTCTTTGGTGTATTAACAGGGGTTTTTCAAGCCATTGGTTTTATCAGATGGTCATTTTTAATTCCATACCTAACAAGTTTACAAGAAAGTTCAAGTGAACTCATCCCAATACTAGAAGGTGCATTTAACGCATATGCAGGTATGGCAATAGGTGAAAACTTAGGTTTTGTAATGCAGGGTCTTTGGACTCTTTGTTTAAGCATAGCCTTTCTACAAAACAACTATGTATCAAAAAGCTTATCTAATTATGGAATAAGCATCGGAGTTTTAACTGTATTAATGGCTTTTGAAACATTTGGAGGAAGTCTAAGTATTTTGGGAGAGCTGACAAACCCTGTTGAGTCTGCTTGGTATATTTGGTTGGTTTACATTGCGATTTCAATATATAAAAAAGAGGCTGATTCAAAATATGTGACACACTTTGGTATAAAGTCTTTCATAGCTGCACTTATTGTTTGGCTAAACTTTGTAATACCTGCGTATCTATAAAATAAAGGAGAACTCGATTCTCCTTTATTTCACAAAATCAAGAAACTCTTTTAGCTGCACCTGCCATCAACTTATCGTTATTAACAATTGCACGTGTATGTGTCCCTTTTCCAGCTTTTCCCCCACCATCAGCAATTTCAACATCAAAACCATAAAGTTTGTCTTGCATGTTTGTAAAAGTTGCTTTTATTGTTATAGTATCTCCCACAAGTGTAGGAGCAGTGTGCATTGTGTTTACATTTACTCCAACAGATAACTCACCCTCTTTTAAGAGTGGATGCATCATTCGTGCTGCGGCCATTTCCATCAGTGCTATCATTCTGTACGTCGCTAGAACGCACGGAAAAGCATCACCTTTTTCTAAGGGTAAGAGTGAAGCCAAATCTTTTTCTTCTACAGTGTATTTAAACTCATAAGTATCATTAATATTCATTTTTATCCTTTTAAAAGACAGATAGTATCATTAAAAAAGATGCTATGTCAAATATGAAATTGGTATATCTCCTATAAGGAAAAGCGATATGCTTAAGTGCATACTGCTTTAGTTAAGAGCACTATTCATACTTTTTACTCTTTTAGCTAATTAATTTGATTTCAAAAAAAACGTTTTTTGAAAAAGAGAATAAACCCCAGCAATAATAATGTAAAAAAAAGCACCGTAAATCCACTTTTTAAAACAGTAAAAAAGCTGGCAGTATTTACTGTACTCATTTGTAAATCAGGATATGAACTTATCATTTTTATGATAAACACATTTTCAAGATAGTCAAAAAATCCTGCAAGAAATGGCACTAAAAACAAATAATGAATTTTTGAATCTTCAGAAAAACTTTTGCGAAATAACCAAACTAACATCAGAGAATAACTTATAGAAAAGAGGCCTGGATATATAAAATCAAGGGGCAACTGAGTATTCAAATACATGTTTCTTCCATCACTTCCCAAAGCAAAAAGCAGTTCCTTCGCATATTCATAGCTGTATCCAGAAGGTGACAAATCAAAGATAGGAAGCTTTGGAGCATAGGCACTAATAATTGGGATAGTATAAAGTATCATTGTAAAATACACCAACATGGTTAGTGCAAACAAAATTGATACAGTTTTTCCTGTTGAGTATTTAAATATAAATTGTAATAGAGTTTTCATAAGTTATCCTATCCTTGTAAGTGACATTGGTTTTATACTTATTGTATCTTTAAGTACATTAGATGAACAAGGAATACCTCAGATTCTAAGTTTAGCATTATCAAACAGTCAGTATTGTAAAACTATTGATATTAGATATAATGAAACCTAAATAATAAAGTACAATCAAATAAAATTTAACGAGAAAATTATCATGACAGATTATTCTATTCTAGACCTTTCCCCTATTGTTGAAGGTTCAACAGCTTCCACTTCCTTGCAAAACTCTCTTTTATTGGCTCAACACGCTGAAAAAATAGGTTATAAGCGTTATTGGCTTGCAGAACATCACAACATACCAGGAGTCGCAAGTGCTGCAAC
>Ga0209707_1002248_pt1 | contig 10238 bp, 13 predicted proteins | sample EN4Hudsemesocosm_FD_184630 | JGI IMG/M metagenome (GOLD analysis project Ga0209707, IMG submission 184630) | Methane-oxidizing microbial communities from mesocosms in the Hudson Canyon - EN4B Hudson Canyon (SPAdes) (version 2) | ecosystem: Environmental > Aquatic > Marine > Cold seeps | place... | reverse complement strand
ACGCCACCAATTTAATCAACCTCTCCTGCCCCGCATGTGTATAAACTAGGTTTATGTTTTAGTGCCATTGGGTATGATAGATTTCACCTGCAAAACATCATCACCTGATTTTGACTCAAACCAATAATCCATCACTATTCGATCATCGTTAGAATAGAGTTCAAATTTCCTTTGTATCATGCAGCTAAGAATTTGTAATATCACGACCCCATCACTTGCGGTGTTCTGAGAGCTATTATTAATTAGTGACATTAATTCGTCTTCTTGTATGCCCTTTAGCTCAGGAATAAGGTTAACCATTTCAATAATTTTTTGTTTACGTAATTCTTCTGGAAAACTAGCAATATTCCAAGCAATCACACTTAGAGAGAGAATTTTTTCATAATCCTGTTTAGACATTTCTGGAATTTCGTAAGGCTTGCATAATGTGAGCAAAGCTTCCGATAACTTAACATGACCATAATTCTGAAGTGCTTCTGTTTGTTGTCTTTTTAGTTTTTTATTGCGACTTGCTTTACCCATTCCAGGATTCCTTCTTATATATCCGCCACCAACTTACTCAACCGCTCCTGCCCCCCATGAGTATAAATCTGCGTAGTCTCAATACTCTCATGCCCAAGCAAAGCCTGAATATCGGTCAGCTGCACATCCTTTTCCAGCAGTCTCGTAGCGTATGTATGGCGTAGTTTATGAGGAGTTACTTTTTTATCAATCCCTGCTTTATCCATCAGCTTCTTTAAATATGCCCGTACAGCATGCTGGCCAATGGGCTTACCTCCAGGCTTTTTGGCAAACAGGTACTCGTCTCTTGCTTTGTCTGTAATAGCCAATGCCAGTTCACGCATAAAACCTTCAGGCAAGGGTACCTGTCTTTCCTTGTCGCCCTTCCCTATTACCCTTACAGATTTCGCCATGCCATCGACCACGCGGATATCACTAACTTTCAAACCCAGAGCCTCGCTAATGCGTAAGCCTGTTTTCTGAATCAGAGTAAACAGCAACTCATAACGCTGGCGTATCTTAACTGATGACGCCCTACTCCGCCCAAAAATAGTATCAGGAATGTCATTATAATTGCGTGTGGCTCTCATGAAGTCATCCTGTTCCTCCTGTTCTAACCACACAGGCATACGGCTCGGACGTTTTGGCTTATCAATTAAGTAAATTGGATCATCTTGAACATATTCCCTACGTTTAGCCCATTTATAAAAAGTGGACAGACAGGAAATCTTTCTAGCAACTGCATGAGCCCCTACTCCTTTTTTAGAAAGGTAACTAACAAAGTTCTCAACTTCTATCGGCTGACATTTACGCCAGTCCAGTTCTTCTTCTGTTAACCAGGTAATCCAGATGTTCAAATCAGAGTTGTAGTTGTAACAAGTGGTATCTGCATGCCCCTTGGTGTATTTCAAAAACTCTAAAAACTCTTTCTGAATCTTCTTAAACTTCAGTTCAATTGAATTAGCCATGCTTCCTCCATTACGTCTTTCAAAACCTGTTTGAAAATTTTGGCCAATTTTGAGAAATTTGACCAGGGACTTAATTTACTAAAATTAGTATTTTATATAGTTTTACTGAGAATGGCAAAACGTAAAAATCTAGTTATAATGCAAAAAAAAGCCTATATAGGAAACAGAAAACACACATTTAGGATAGTAAAAACACTATTTTTACGTAAAACAAATATTTTAGTAAGTTTAGTACCATATTTGGCCTATTCAACTCCAAAACCAGCAAAACTTTATAACTGTACTAACATGTGAATTAACCAGCATAATAGTTAGAGATAACCAACTATAGTTATCTCTAACTAAATATAAATGATGAACATCTGAAAATGGCTATTTCAAATACAGAAAAACAGCAGCGGTTTTATAAGTCCAAAGTTGAGGCCGGGGAATCGAAAATATCTTGTTGGCTTCCTGAAGATGACAGTGAAAGATTACAGCAACTGATGAAATCTTTGGGTTATGCTGGAAAAGGTAAAAAGCAGCAGGGTTATTCTGCAGTGATAAGCCAGGCATTAAAAGAATTAGAGATAAACCTCACCCCTGCCCCGCATAGGAATCTTGTCAGATATGGTTTGCGGATTATGGAAGATGAGAGTTTATATGGAAAATGAAGCTTTATTATTATGGGGAGTACCTTTTAGTGCTATTGGGTTAGGTTTCTTTATCTACGGTAAAAAACAGCGAAGTATAATGCCATTTATTTCCGGATTGGCTTTGATGATTTATCCCTATTTTGCCAATACAGTTCCTCTACTGTTTGGTGGAGGTATTGTTTTAATGGCATTACCTTACTTTATTCGTTTATAAACTTTATCAGGAGTTATCCACAAAACCTGTGGATAACTCTGTTACAAAATGATTACAAACCCTATAAATGACCCATGAGATAAAGGACTATATTAAATTGACCATAAATTGGACAGCCTTTTTAAAGGATAGTCTTGTGCCACCAAAAATAGGTGATGAAGCTGTAATTCGGCTTATTTCTGTACTCGATGATGAGAACAGGCCATTGCTACTATGCAGGAAAATAATTTGATTGATCTACACTTTAGCCTTGGTATCGAGATCATCAATGCTTTATGGAAAAAAAATTAACTAATTAACATAGGAAAAGGATATGGGGAAACAAAATGAAGGTTATGATTGGGAAAAGTGTATACAAAATAATTCCTCTATCCGTAAGTCACCACTCTATAAAAGGCCTTCTAATATTGTATCAATTCGTCCTAAAGGGAAGTCTAACATCAAGCGTTCGTTGTATCCGCTAATATGTCTATTAATTATTTGGTATGCCATCAATTTTTATTTAAAAAGTATTACTACAACCTCAAACACGCCAGTTATAAAAGAAAATAGTCCTCATATAATTCCTGGTGGCATTATCTTAAAAAAAGATAGGCAAGGACATTTTAGAGGTACTGTTTTAGTAAACAATACCCCGCTGCCGTTCATGATTGATACTGGAGCAACCAGAACTGCGATACCCAGAGTTATGGCAATGCAAGCTGGACTAAAGATTGGTCGCACCATTCAAACAAGTACGGCAGGTGGGAAAGTTTTATCTCATGAAACACATATAAATAAGCTAAAGATAGGTAATGCAGTCATTAGAAATCTTCCTGCCAGTATCAATCATCACTTAAAAGAAGTTTTGATCGGTATGAACACCTTAAAATACTTCAGAATGGTGCAAAGTGGCGATACCCTTACTTTGGTATCTAATGATTATGATGGTGAAATTATGCAGGAACCTGTTGCCATAATAAATAACGATCCTTATAGCTCACAAATAAAACAAAAACCATTTAATGGTAGTACGGTTCAGAATCATCCAGTCCCCACAGGACTTGAATGGCAGACACCTGTTAAAAGAGCTGTTGCCATCAAGAAAAGAGTAACTTGTAGTGTGAAAAACGGTCATAAGACTTGTAGCACGTCTTATAGTGATCATTAATAGAGGTTCAAACATGGCTCAATACAAAGCAATAAGATTTCTAATTAAAGTCAGATGGTTACTCATGTTGGCCGGAATTTCCCTGATGATTTATTATCTGTATGGCGAGCAGTCTATAAGCAGCAAGGTTCTGTTCACGGGAATCCTGTTAAATCTGGTTGCCTTGCTTGGTATTGCGGCTAATATCATTAAATTAACGAATATACCCACCGAAATGACTGAATTAAGGTAACAACATGTCAGGATTTTTTGCCACAATCAATCGCCTCAAATATATTCAGCGCTGGGGACTGAAACGAAACTCTTTTCCTGAGAATGTCAAAGAGCATTCGTTTGATGTCTGTGTGATCGCACATCTTTTATGCGTCATCAGAAATGAATTCTTCAGCGGCTCAATCGATCCCGGCGAAGTCGTGCTTGCCGCGCTCTATCATGATGCCCATGAAAGCATCACTGGCGACCTCCCTACTCCGATTAAAAAATTCAATACCGGTATTTATGATACTTACAAAGGTATTGAGTCAATTGCCTCGAATGCTTTGGTTGATACGCTACCTGGCCAGTTAAAAGATGATTTATTCAATTACGTTACGGAAGCTTGTGACGATCATATTACGGAGATTGTTAAAGCGGCAGACACAATTAGTGCTTATGTGAAATGCATTGAAGAAATACAAGCGGGTAATCAGGAGTTCAAGGATGCAATGGAAGATATTGAGAACCGGTTAAACAAAATTGAATTACCGGAAGTTGATTATTTCAGGGAATATTTCTTGCCAGCAGTACATTTAACGGTTGACCAATTATATGAGCCTGAATAATCTCATTTTTGACATGGCATCTTTGCCCAGTACTGTTGAAGAAGCTGTAGATAGGCTCATGATCGTCTTGAATGACGAACAGAGAATTTCCATTGCCGTTATGGGAGAAAATGACCTTATTGATTTACACTTTAGCCTGGGTATTGAGATTAGGAATGCATTTGAATTACACGATCAGGACAGCCCGCTAGTAAAATCACTTGGGCCATTTGTACATCCTGATGATGTTTCTGGAGTAATAATTACTAAATTGTGGGAAAGATTAAAATATGGAGATTAAAAAGGGGAAATTAGTACGTTGGATTGATGAAAAAGTTGTTAGTTAACAACTTAATTATGTCAAATGTTGTTGGAGATTTCACTAATGTCCGGTTAAGATTTTCTGCTCAATTTGTTATGTAAGCTATCAATTTAACATACCGGTTTAACCAACAATCAATAACTTAAATACGGTCAAAGTTAAACCGGACACTAGTATGGCGATTTATAAACTCACCAGTCTTTTACTTAATTATCAAGGCATTTTTTCAGGGGTGAATTTGTCAGCTATATTGAGGCAAAACTTACTTTTAACTTTTTCGGCACTATCCTCTCCAACAGCTAAACCTAAGTCTATTAATTTACCAACCGATGATGAATCGTCAAGCTTTATATCTTTATCCACTGATTGAGTAATTCTTTGGAAACGGTCGTTGAGCAAAACTCTTGTCGTTCCAACAACACTTGCCTGTTGTGCACTAAATAAGAGTTTTCCCAAATCCAAACCCCAATTGACAACCCCTCCTGATTGTTGAGAGTCAGCAAGTTTAAAGCGCTTATACGTAGTACCAATACTGAGCACCTTGATTTTATCAATAGGCTTATTAAAGAACCTGACGGCTTCTGCGATGCCAGGTAATATAGGGGTGTTAGCAAATACTCCGCCATCCAAAAAATGCAGCCCTTCTCCATCGTCACCTAATGGAAGTTTTTTTGCAGCATAATAGAGAGGTGCCGCTGATGTTGCCATTGCGATGTCAGAAGCTGACATTCTGTAATGTCGGCCATGATAATAGGGATCATCTTCAGAATCATTTACATGGTACGTTTTAAAAAAATGGGCATTATCGGATGAGCCATTATAGGCAGTAATTATAAGGCGTGATTTTGAATGGCCAAGTTTTTTACTTTCAAACACTGATTCGAGAGATTCATGTAGTTGCTCTGGATCATGCTTTGGACCATAAGTGAATTTACGTATATCTCTCCAAAGCGAGGACATCATACCTGGAATACCTCCAGCCAAACCAGTCAATGGGAAAATCAGTTCTGCATTATCATCATAAAATGTAACCATTTCTTGTGCAGATTTACCAAGTCCTAGACCTATCGCAATTATCCCACCGGTTGAAGTGGCTGTAACTAAATCAAAATAATCAATAATCGATTTAGATTTATTGTCATAGTCTTTATCTTCTTCTAAGTTTTTTTCTATGGCTGCTAACACCGAAGCACTGAAGGCGCCCCTAATTCCACCGCCATCTAAACTTAATATTTTGAAATCGTTATCTTCCATTTGTTATCTCCTAATATTATATTGCGAGTAACTTAACTAAATAGTAGCTTACATATATCTACACTTATTGAGCTAATATTTCAACGGAGTATTTTTATCAGGTATTAACCTCCGTTTTTAAAAAAATCAAAATTTATCTCATTAAACCCGCAATTGTTCCCTACGGCTCAAAACAGTACCTCCCTGTACCCATTTTGAACACTCCAGTCACAAATGCTCAGTCCGTAGCTTCTTGAAGTTCAGTTAGAAGCCATCCCTGGCATTGGTGGTAAGCATCCATGCTAACCACCTCGTAAGTTCTGTATGCTTAAGCCGCAAATCGTCCGTTCCGGCTTAAAAACAAAGCGTCCCTGCCCTGCTTTTAAACACTCCACTCCCGAATTGCTTAGTTCAGTAATTACCTAAAATTCATCATGCTGCCATCCATGGCGAAACGATACTAGGGTTAATTATCTACACAACCTTCAACTTAATATCATATTCTAAGGAGAGCATTCACACCCATTGTCGAATAAAGAGTCGCAATCCTCAAACCCTTCTTCACACATATTAACCTGGCAAGATGAAATGCATATAGTTGTACTAACATTTGGGCCTAGAGGACACATTATATTATTTGGTACTTCGGCTTGATCAACTAGGGCATTACAATTGTCATCGATTCCATTACAAACCTCAGTGGCACCTGGGTGTATATTGGCATCTTCATCATTACAATCATCACTATTTTCTACATATCCATCGGGTAGCAAACACGCTACTATCGATTGGTTTTGATCTCCCGACATATCAGAATCAGAATCAAGGTAATAAGTGGTTTCAGGAAAACCTTCATCAATATAGCCATCGCAATTATCGTCAATTAGGTTACATACTTCTATGGCATCTGGATGAATATCAGCGTTCATATCATTGCAATCATTCGCAACGCCAAACCCATCACCATCACTGTCATCCTCAATACAAACCGGAATTTGTCCTAGAAGCGTTTGTTGTTTTCCAATAACAGTGATTCCTGACAGACTACCAACTATATTCCCTTTTGCTTCAAAAATAAGGTTATAAGTACCTGGTGGAACAAAATTTAATTCAAAGTCTCCACTAAGTGCTGTATGTGCAGCATATGAACGACCAGGAATATGAACAATCACACGATCAACCCCCAGTTGTGGACAAATTAGTACTTCGCCTAATATGTCTCCAGTAAGTCTTGCTGGCTCGGCTGTGGGAGCTGCTGCTTGCACTGTACTTGTTAAAAATATTAATATAAATAGTAAGTTACGCATGACTCTATCTCCTAAAAACACAATCTCTTGTGTAAGATAGTTCAAATGTTCATAAAAAATTAGAACTACCTCATAAGACCTTTACATAGGTCGGTTATGGTAGTCCGGCTTTCCATTTGGAACCGTGACTTTCTGCCCCTACTTTACAATAGGTTTAGCTTTTCGTAATATTTCACTTCAACATATACGCTTATTAAATAAGTTTTTCAACTGAGTATTTCAATCAAGTATTTAGATGGAATTTATTGCATTGAATGATCAATCACTTCTACAAAAATAAATATTGTTTATTTTTTCTCAGAATTTACCAAGTTTCATCTAGCTTAAGAGACTTAGTGCTCTGATGAAACGTACTTTCCCTACCTGTAATATTACTCATCTTTATATTGAGAAATACAGCGTTCGTTAAACACCTAAACATGTGTGCATTTGTTTTTCATATTTCTACTGCCATGTGACTCAACGTATTACCGCAATTGTTCCCTCCGGCTAAAAAGCAGTACGTCCATGTACACTTTTTAACACTCCAGTCACAAATGCTCAGTCCGTGGCTTATCAAAGTTCATCGCAAAGCCATCCCTGGCCGTGGTGGTAAGCATCCATGCTAACCACCTCGTAAATTCTGCGGGCTTAAACCACAAATCGTCCATTCCGGCTTAAAAGCAAAGCGTCCCTGCCCTGCTTTTAAACTCTCCACGCCCGAATTGCTCAGTTCAGCATTTACCTGAAACTCATCGTGTAGCCATCCGTGGCAAAGCGGTACAGGCATCCATGCCAGTACCGACCGTAATTTTTTCCTGGTTACCAAAAAATCACCGCTACCCAAGATATTGGCCATATTATCTACTGCTATTTACTAATTAACCCCTAGTTTCTTAATTTTTCCTTCTTACAAAAATCATAAATTCTAAAACTCTAAGTAAAGCTATAACCAAAACCAATTCTACTCCAGTTGAACCTGGATTAATGGGGGCATGTATTATTGTATCAATTGAAGCTCTTACTTGCGTACTGAACTGCTGTCGGTCTTGGACCTTAACAAGAACCTTCCGTAATTGACCAACTAATTTACTCAGATTTTTACTAACCTCATCATCTTCTGACAATGGTTCATTATTTCGTAGTTTATTTGCAAGAACAGCCATAGCTCTATGTTGATCATCCAGTTCATCGTCATTTATCCAGGATAATTCTTTATGGAATTCGGTAAGGTCTTGCTTTCGTGATACCTGTACTTTCTTTTTTGATTCAACGGCTACATGCCTAATTCGATCCCTACGCATAGCTCTTCGGTATGTATTTTGTGGTTTAGCCATTTAATTTTACCCCTACAAAGTTATAACTATTAAGATCTACCATTAGAATGAGCTTCTTGCAAAATCCATTAACGCGAAAGAGTTTCTAGCTTGAATAGCTGAAAAATTAAAAACTTACTCATAAATGATAAAATAGGAAGTGACAAAACAATCTAAAATTATCGATAAATTAGTAAGTTACACTACAGGTTAGCACAGGGATGGCTAAACATTCAATATTCCTTATTTCCTTGGTTAACTGAAGAGTTAGGTGAGTTAACTCAAAAAAAGCAAGAGTTAGTGACCACATTAGAAATGATACATATTGAAGAGTTTATCATTTCAAGTTATGGCTACCTAGTACGACCATCCCTGGCTGTTCGGCACAGGCATCCATGCCAGTACCGCCCGGAGTCTTCTATGCTTTTCTCAACTTATCAGCAGCCAAAAACCGGTGATTACTTTTACTCCACCACACCAATTATTATTACTAAGATGCCTTATTTCTGGGGATAAGCCACCAAAGACAATGACAATCAAGGCTTAAGGCCTGTTTATCAAGCTTGCTATAAATTGTTATTACAGTGTGGATAGTTTTCATCAACAAACGTGTTAAACACAGTTCTTCACAGTTTCTGAGCATAAACTTGTGGATAACTCTTTATAACTAAGGTATCTGGTTGATTTTATAACCTTATTTTAATTTGTATAATTTTTGTACAAATTAAAATAGCAGTGTAAAAAAGAATGCCCAGCCTATTACCCACTGGTATTAATGGGTTTAAGAAAGTTTCTGTGACAAACCATTCTTTTAGTTAATTACCCCTTATACAAAAAACATGAAAACGACAATGTAACAAATATTGTTTACATTCAATACCTTAACAAAAATATCGGTCTCTATTTTAAAATAGATATTTCCTCTGTATCCACTGGTGTTAAAGGGATACAGAAGGTTGCTGTGACAAACCGTTCTTTTAGTTAATTACCCTAAAATGTAATATACAAATTTTTACTTCCAACATTGACAACTAATTAAACTATCTTGATAATATATTTAACATCACGACTCAGAAGCTATTCTGTGAGTGGCTTTCATACAGGAAAAAAGGCACCCCTAAAACTGTAAGGTCGGAAACCTTAGCCATTCTATACTGTATAAAACACAGTACAGTGTGAAACCGGGAGGTATGCTACACAGCGCCTCGGATCGTATACAGGACAACCCCTCAGGCTGTCATACGGCATTAACCTTAACTGGTAATGCTATGCCTATAAAAAACACTCCAATAAAAGAAGAAACCTTAGCTGCTCACAAACAACTTTCTTTTGAAAACCTTGCTGCGGCTTGGTTGCTAAGTGATGGATGGGAGGTGCTTATACCTGCTATTGACCATGGAAAGAAAACTGATTTAGTTGTTGCGGACGATAATAACTATTATCGGATTCAAGTAAAAAGCATTCAATCTAACGATGAATCAATCAAGGTTGAAAACAAATGGGGAGATGTAAAAATTGATTACGTTATCTATTTCTCACGAACAGGTCCTTGGGGTTACATAACCCCCGCATTTGAAGAAAATAGAAAGCCTTTAAATTCTTCTGGTCACATTCGATTTCATCATAACCAGATTAACTTTCTTAAAGCATTTAAAAAAATATAAATAAAATACGGGGGCGTACTTGCCCCCCCCCCCACCGCAATTGCTCCCTCCGGCTAAAAAGAATACCTCCCTGTACACTTTTTAACACTCCAGTCACAAATGCTCAGTCCGCGGTATATGGAAGTTCATCGAGAAGCCATCCCTGGCAT
>Ga0209707_1002241_pt1 | contig 10243 bp, 8 predicted proteins | sample EN4Hudsemesocosm_FD_184630 | JGI IMG/M metagenome (GOLD analysis project Ga0209707, IMG submission 184630) | Methane-oxidizing microbial communities from mesocosms in the Hudson Canyon - EN4B Hudson Canyon (SPAdes) (version 2) | ecosystem: Environmental > Aquatic > Marine > Cold seeps | place... | reverse complement strand
ACTAGGTAAAACCTGTTTATGTAAATGAAAATCAAAAAATAAATTTGGCCAGTATTTAGCTAAATGGTGCAGACCAAAAGCTCGCACGAAAGAGCGCCAAGGCGTTGGAATGGCTCGTCGCCCACCTTGCTGTTCTGACCCATCAGGATTAGTTAATAGCCCGCCAACCATGCCTATTTTTGAGTCTGATTGCAATACTTTCATTAATTTAGCAACGACTCCCTTATCTAACTGGCAGTCAGGGTTTAAAAATAATATGTAATTATTTTCAGCATGGAAATAACCGATATTACAAGCAGTAGCGAAACCAAAGTTAGATTTATTATTAATAACGTTAAAGTGTTCTATGCAATTAAACTTTTGAGTACAATCAATAATGCTTGAATCACTTGAATCATTATCAACAATGATTACTTCATCCGTCAAATTTAAAGCTTCCTGAATACACTCCATTAATATTGCGCCAGCATTATAATTAACAATAATGGTTGAAACTAGTTTATTACTCATATGTACGGGTGCTTTCTGATTTTAAATGTAGGTTCATTATCATAATAATTTTTTATTCCAATGGACTATTCTCAATATATTGCTTAAAAATCTGCCCCACCGTCTGTTTAAATGCATTAAAGTCATACTCAAATATTATCTCTTTATAGCGCTGAATTAAGTCAGAAATAGGTAGTAAGTAACTTAAAATTCCTACTACTAGAAAAATGGATAACGCGGCTAAAATTTGACGATTACTTAATTCTTTTGCTCCCTTCGCATAACCCTCATTTACTTTTTCTTTTGGGACACTGCTTTGTGAGAAGACCAAATGACTAAGAAAAAATGTTATTGGCACAGTCAAAGCAATTGAAGCCAGTGGTGCCAGAGCTTTATTCCAACTCATCGTATCTACCCATAGTGTCACCACACCTAGCCCTAGGAGGTATTGAACTAGGTAAATAAGAGGAAATAATGTAACTGCAGATAAGCCCGCTTTGACACGGAAAACGAAAAACCTGCTCAGACAGTAAGCAAGCAGAATTCCCGCGACAAAACTAATCGTATAACTAACTTTATAAGATAAAAACTGGATTAGCGTGAGATACAATGCATAAGTTATTGCCGTATTAACACCGCCTGACATTAAAAATCTAACAAATAAGGTAGATAATTGGCGAGAGTTTTCCGTTTTATTCATGTATCACTTAATTGCTTGACTAGTACCTGAAAGTCCGAATAATCTCGAATATAATCATCATTATCATAATAGTGAGAAGCAAAAACAAGTAACACTGCATCAGGTGTATAGCGGTATTGAATACCCCACGTCATGGGCGGAAGGTATAATCCCATGTGAGGTTGGTTTAATACGAACTCTTCTCGCGTCACCCCGTCATCAGCAACTACTGATACACTACCTTTCACTGCAACCAAAAATTGCTCACACTGAATGTGTGCATGCTCCCCTCTCGTTTCTGCACTAGGCACTCCAAATACTAAAAAATAACGTTTAGGTAAAAATGGTATTTCTTTTTCAAATTCACCTACAGAAAGATTACCTCGCATATCAGGAACCATTCGGAACTGATGAAGAGTAACCCCATTAACTCTTGTCTCTTGTTTCTTTGGGTTTATGCCCACTTCATGTGTTATGTGATCTAGAATACCTGTAGCCTCATGTGCCTCAACATAACCAGAAATATGTGCAGGATTCCCTTCAACTATGGCATACGGAGGAACGGAACAAGTGACTACTGTTCCTGGTTCTACTCGAGCGTTAGTTCCAATAGTAACGCCGGATAAAATAGTAGCATTAGCACCAATGACTGCCCCAACCATAATCTTAGTCATTGGCTTATTATGATCAGTTTGACCTAACACTACTGAATTAGGCCCCAATATTACATCACTTTCTATGCAGGCACCTTCTCCAACGTAAGCACCCGTCATTAAATTTGCTGATGACGATATTTGACTTTTATGTTCCGTATGATTCATCTTATTATATTCAACTCTTATTTTTGATATGTAGCTAGTAGATGCGTTGATCGCCCATATTTATAACCGAGCTGCTCACACACATGGATTACAGCCCTATTTGTTGACTGAGTTGTATTTACACAATATGACATTCCATTATTCTTCATCCATATTAGTAACGCCGAATTAAGATGCCGATACCAGCCTCGACGTGGTTCAGCCACTGCGACAAGGACAAGTCTACCTATATGCATTTCATTTGGTGCATCAATATTCAATGCCCCACAAATAAAGGCATTTGGTAACAATTGATCAACACCAGGAACTAAGACAGTATCAGTCAATCCTAGTATGCATTTCTCAGTATATTCAGCTAAATAGTCATCCGCAACAAGATCACTAAAAAAAGGATCTGCATGAAATCTATCAAAATCATTACGCGCACACATTGCAACATCACGTAGATTCTCAGCATCTTCTTTCCTTGCAACTCTCACAGGGAAAGCACTCTGTTCTTCGAAACTCTCTAGCTCATCAATATAATGAGTAAGGCGGGTTTCAATTAACCGAAAACCTGACAGTCCAAGCGCTTGCAATACAACTACATCTTCAGATGGAATCTCCGTAAACAAATAGTAATGACCATGCCTGCGTAGCAATTCAGCCTTCAACTCAATTAGCTTTTCTGCAACATTAGCAGCTGCTTCTATAGCATCAGAATCCCAATCTGCAAACTCAAGACGATAGGTCGGACAAGAAAAATACTGGCTATCCCACTCTAAATGTCGCACCCATATTTTAATATCTTGACCGATGCACTCCACCACGCCATTTTCAACAGCGTGCTCCAAATTCTTCAAGAATGAAGTTGCCAACGATTGCTCATGCCCTCGTAAAAAACTAAGAGGCGAATAATACACAGCTCGTTGTTGTATTGGAGTAAGAGCCATTGTCATTATTTAGATGCCCCAGGGATATATTCAGACTGTTGCAACACTACATGTAATGGCCTTCCTTTAGTATTTTCATACGTCCGCCAAGCATAAGAGCCAATAATACCAAGAGCAAATAAATTTAAAGAACCAAAGAAAACAATTAACGAAATAAGTGTTGTATAGCCAGGCACTGCGATATAACCTAGCGCACGTGCAACTATGACAGTAAGTCCAAATACACCTGAAAGCAATGTAGCAATGCCGCCAATTCTAGTAAGTAGTCGAATCGGTAAGTCAGTAAAAGAAAACACACTATCCATTAAATAATTTATTTTCTTATGCAAAGTCCATGCTGATTTTCCATGCTGTCTTTTTTGTCGCTTATAACCTATGAATTTACGTCGAAAACCTAACCAAAATATCTGCGCAACTAATGAGCTATGCCCTTCCTCTAACTTCAATAATTGATCTCTAAAAGCCAGGTTACAGGCAAAAATATCTACACCTCCAGATGGCATTTCAGAGACCACTAAACGACGGTATAGCCCCCAAAAAATTGAAGATGATATTTTAGATAGTATAGGGTCATCTCTGCCTTCACGAACAGCCGCTACAATATCTGTTTCACCTTCTTGCAGAACCTGACTCATTTGTAACACCAATTCGGGTGGTTCTTGTAAATCAGCGGCCATAACGGCAAAGTATTCACCGTTACCAACTGAAAGCCCAGCACGGATCGCAGGGAATGAGCCAAAATTGCGAGAAAGCAAAAGCAATTGGGAAGCGTACTGCTGATTTGGCAATGCCTCTCTCAAAATCTCATAACAGCGATCAGGGCTACCATCAATAACAAAGACAACTTCTAGCTGCTTGTCCATCTCATCATACAGCTGGTTTAAAGCGATCAATAAATCAGGAAGCGAGCTTTCATTTCGATAGACAGGAATGATTAATGATAGCAATTCACTCTCCAATTGATTTAAAGTACAAAGTCACTACAGAAATAACACGCTCAACATCTTCACCTGCCATTCCAGGAAAACATGGCAATGAAACGACCTTATCACAAGCAGCTTCAGTTAAAGGCAATGAACCAATTTTCTGCTCACAAACATAAGCTTTCTGTAGATGATCAGGGATAGGATAGTGCGTATCTGTCATGATGCCCTGTTCATTTAAAAATGAACGAAATTCATCACGCTTGCTGACTTGAACAACGTAAAGATGAGCCACATAGTCATCATCTAATGAAATAGGGCATATTAACGGAAATTTTTCAAAAGCCTTGTTGTATTTTCGGGCAATATCCCGTCTTTCAGTATTTTGACGCTCTAAGTGAGTTAACTTTTCTCGCAAAATAGCCGCTTGCATCTCATCCAATCGACTATTTCGCCCGCCTGGCAAGTCAACACAGTATTTAGAACTCCAGCCATACTGCCTATATTGACGCAACTTTTCTGCGATAGCAGTATCATTTGTAATAACCGCACCGCCATCACCTAATGCGCCTAAATTTTTAGTCGGATAAAAACTAAAGCAACCGATAGTACCAAAACTTCCTGTTCGTTTGCCATTACGCATTGCACCATGAGATTGCGCACAATCTTCAACCACAGGAACACCGTATTTACTAGCTAAATCTATGATGTCTTCAATTTCAGCTAATTGACCATATAGATGCGTAACAATTATGGCTTTAGGTACATTAATTTCCAGAGCTTCTTTTAAAGCATCAACAGAAAGCGTATGCGTTGCAGGGTTTATATCAACATAGACAGGTTTAGCACCAATCAAATGAATAGCAGTACTACTGTAAAAACCTGCATTAGCCGTGACGATGACTGAATCACCTGCTTTTATATCAAGCGATCGTAGACCAAGCTCTAAAGCATCTGTTCCATTTGCGACTGAAACACAGTGTCTCACGCCATTATATTCAGCAAACTCATTTTCAAAACTAGAGACTTCCGTGCCAAGCACATACCAATGACTATCTAGTACTCGCATTACTGGTGAAGAAAGGTCAATGCCTGCATTGGCTGATGTGGTTGAAAACATTAATACTTTATTCATTTCACGCTCCTAAACTAAAATCACATACTTATTGATAGTTAAACTGACTATCTCTAACTAAATAGAGATCATGATTTCTAGACACTAATTGTAATACAAGAAGTAAACCTACACCGGTGCTAAAATCCCACTTTTGTTAAAACGAGCATGCCAAGAATTTTCGATCCGAAATTTTTGCACATCAAATTTTTCGAAGTGAAAGGTAGCTACATTTTCGATCTGATTTTTTAAATCAGAATTGTTGTCGACAAGGAAAACACCATCCAAATCACCTCTTAGTGCCATCTCGCCAAAATGAGAGGAAATTATGGGTAATCCTAGTGCTCGATACTCATAATATTTTATTGGGTCAACCGATGCCGTAAGTTCAGTACACTTAAAAGGAATTAAGCCAATTGAGAATTCTTGCATAGCCTGAATTGCTATTGCATGGTCACATGCAGGTAATAACTCTATATTTGTTGGCATGGCTTCCTTGGGTAAAACATAAACAGGACCAATCAATCGAATAGTTACTGATGGATTAGTTCTGGCTATAGAAAAAACTAAAGCCCAATCAAACCAATGACCTATGGTACCGACATAACCAAGGACTAGCTTACCTCCTTGTTTACTCGCATTAACAACTGGGGGGAGTAAATTAGCGGCGCAAGCATTTAGTACTAGTGTCAATTTAGACTGATGAATAGCAAATCGTTCAGCTAACATTGTCGACGAAACGAATAACTGAGATACTTTACTCGCAACTTTACGCTCCCTTCTAGCCATTGCCTGCTTAGATATACCCCCATAAAATGCTGGAAAATCATCCATTGCATCGTAAAGTGAAAAAACCTTAGGGTTTTTTTCAAGTACTTGCAATGCTAACTCAGACGGCTTAGCTATACAAAGTAAACATTCATCTTTTTCAATAAAATCATTTACTTTTTGTTGTGTATCATTCCAGAGTAAACGATTAATGTATCCAGATCCTAACAATGGTTCAATCGGTAATGATTTGGGGTTGAGAACAGTTAACCACTCTGGAACATCCTTGCTGCTTGACTTTATTTCTGAAACCAACCTTGTTTTTTTTACTCGTCGAAAATCATTAAGTTCAGGTAATCGCGTTGGATAAGGGTCAATCCAAAGTATCTCCTCCTCTCCTCGAGAATGAAACCACTCTACAAATTCATGAGAACGCTGAGAAAAGCTATTCCAAGGAAGGGGAGAGAAATAAACAAGTCGCATTAAGAAAAATACTCACGTAATGCTTTTACGATCCGCTCAGCTCCACGCCCATCTCCATAAGGCGATATGCCTCTGGCCATAGCCTGATAAGCTTTTTTATCATCGAGTAAATGTTGTGCTTCTTTTATAATTCGTTCGTAATTAGACCCCACTAATTTAACAACACCTTGCTCAACTGCTTCTGGTCGTTCAGTTTCATCTCGCAATACTAATACTGGCTTTCCAAGAGCAGGAGCTTCTTCTTGTACGCCACCTGAATCACTGATAATCAGATAAGCTAGCTTCATTGCGGCAACAAAGGGCGCATAATCTAACGGTTCACATAAAATAATATTCGAATGATTTCCTAATATTTCATACGCAATATCTTTTACATTTGGATTAGGGTGTACAGGGTAAAGAAATTGAACCTCTGGATTATTGAGTGCTAATGTATGTAATGCTTGGCAAATATCACGGAAAGGCTTGCCAAAATTTTCTCGTCGATGTGAGGTAATTAAAATCAAGCGTTTCTTGGTATCAAGATCAATACCAAGATGAATATCCTTATCTGCCGTCATCAGCAACGCATCAATCACGGTATTTCCAGTAACGATTATATCCTCATCTGCAACCCCTTCTTGTAGCAAGTTTTTGCGCGAGCTTTCTGTAGGAGAAAAATGCCAGCGAGCTAGTCGCCCAGTAATAACTCGATTAGCTTCTTCTGGAAAGGGATTGTTGATATCCCATGTACGTAAGCCTGCTTCCACATGTCCAATAGGGATACGATGATAAAAGCAGGCGAGAGTTACCGCCATTACTGTAGTAGTATCTCCTTGCACCAATACAACATCAGGTTTTTCAGCTAAAAGAACTTTATCCATCTCAATTAACAATTTTGCCGTTAATGTAGATAATGATTGGTTTGGAACCATAACATCTAAATCAATATCAGGTTTTATATTAAAAAAGCCTAAGACTTGGTCAAGCATTTGCCGATGCTGAGCCGTTGCAAGCACTTGTACTTTTGCCCAGCCTTCATCCTTTAGCGCTAAAATTACTGGTGCCATCTTTATAGCTTCAGGTCGCGTACCAACTACGCACATAATATGTTTTTTCACTTAACTTCCCTTTTTAAATTTTAGAGCAGCTAGATACTTGAGTTTTATTAGACCATTACAGTCTAGTCCGTATCTAATAAATTATACTGCTTTGTGCGCGAATAAATACAGATATATATATACAAAGAGTGACAAACAAAGCCCCGCTAGCAATATAAGTAAACTTGCGGAGACGATTAAAACAATCCCAATAGCCATCAAAAAAAACAGCCGTCACCACAAGAAAATAACACACTATTGGCAGGGTAAACCTAAGCTCAAGAGCTGAAACCAAATTTACCGCCCCCCAACAGATAAGAATCAAGAAAGGCAGAAATCTAAATCCAAGCATTGGTAACCGTTTAACAAGAAGATGAACAAAAATCCCACTTAAGCCCACCCATAAAACCGTGAAAGAAAGAATAGAGGGCAACCACATAAAGTAGGGTTTCACAGTAGGATACGGAGATAAAAAATCATAATCGAAGGCACCAATAAACTTCACCAGTACAAGCCTTAACCCATCAATAGGGTTGTTAGCGTACCAAATTAGGCCCGACTGGGATGCGCTAACATCAACAAAAGCATTAGCTGGGTAGTAATTCTGGGGAGCCCCTCCGCCCATCCAGGTGCCATACTTTATATTTTCAATGCCCCATACAATTTGCATGTCTCCTAGCGAGATAGCTGGGAAAATTGTAAATAGTCCAAACTGACTGAAATTCATCGTAACCTGTATCATTAACGGTATTGTACCCATGACAATAGCCACTATTACACCACTTAAACTGGCAGCCTTATGATACAAAACATAACTAATAGTGACCACGTAAGGCCCTACCAGCCAAACCGCTGCAGGCCTCACAATTATCGCAAAACTAATTAGCAATATAACGAGCAAGATAGAGCCAATTGAGACCCGCCCCTTATCTCTAAACGACAACATCTGATATCCTAGCATCCCATAAAATAACAGGCATAAGCTGGTATAGAGCGAATCAGTTAAGGCGAGACCAAAATACGGAGCGACATAAATATTACAGCAACACAACAGGAACACACTGATAGTTAATCGTTTTGAGTACTTGCTCGCCAAAAAACATATCAATAAAATCGCAGAAAAATACACTGCTGTCTGGACCAGCAGCATCAAGAATGAACGGGGAATATTAATAAAGTCTGCAATCGCAAAAACAAATGAAAGAAACCACGGATAACCGAAGGTGCGCCCCGCTTCCTTGTAAGTTAAAATATCGCCACTGTTATATATGTTTGCTAGATTTATATATTGGACCACATCACAGCAAGGCGGGTATTTTATGTGCATATAAAAAAAATAAAGACTAAGCCCTAGCAACACTGTCAGGCCGGCATATAATACGTTTTTCGGCATCTCAATTTCATTAAATTTCATGACAGTATTCTTAAACATTGCTTTTCCGACAAAAGTGTCGCCTAAAGTTGGTGTCATCCCGCATCTCCCACATTAATTTCTACACATGAAATAGAATTCATTTTTGATTGCTCACTGATAATTTCTTTATTCTTATTCCTACCAGTAATCATTCCTGGATAATATGAAGATTTTTTTTCCACAAAAACATACCATTTTGCGTTTAAATTCAGTACCTTTTCTAAGTAGATTCCATCATGCATATACCATGGTGAAAAAGAATTTGCACCTATAATACATACATCATCTGCCTCATTTATCTTCTCTTTTTTTGACTGCAACAATTCGAAAACTTTAGAATTTGACAAACCTATACTGTCATACCAAGCGGCAATACTCTTTCGACCTGGATAGTCGATAATTATAAATGTGCTAATTATGCTCAAGAAAACAGTGATGGAAATAAATTTATTTAGCACTAACGAACTGCTGGCGGTTGCCTTCATTAGCTCTGTGACAGCTATATACCCTGATGCTATGATCATAGGCAACCAAAGAAATTCGTAATAAGCATTAACATGATTAGGTAGTACTGAGTACGGCGCAATGATACTCAAAATTGCAACGGAAAAATAAGCGGTTACTGGAACTTTTTTATTATATATCGTTAGCCCAACCGCGGTTAACAATACAAAAACGAATAAACTGGATACAATCACGCCATGATCTGCTATGGCGGGGTGACCGGCTCCACTTAAATAGAGCCATACTGTGTTAAATACGCTAGAAAGCGATATATTTATATAGTAAGCAGATCCCGCACTACTTTCACCTAAAAAACTTGAAGCTGCTATAAATTTTGCATTAATGATTAGTAGTGCACAAACTCCGAGACCCGCAAGCCCCCAAGCTAAAAGTGTTTTTCTATTTGTTAGTAAAAAGGCATAGGTAAGAGAAACAGCATAAAACAGCACAAAATCCTCTTTTGCCAAAGCAGATAATACCAGCAAAACTAAAGAAACATATATATATCCTTGCTTAGGTAACCTCACTTCACGAAAAAGGAAATAGACGGAGGACATACCAAAGCATCCAGATAGAAGGTGTGTCACCATCCCTGTGTACCGTGCATACTCTACAATGACTGGTAATGAAAGCGTCCCTGCTGCAAATAAAAATAATGTAATCCAATAGTAAGTCGGATAATATAATTCACAGGTCAGTTTCCATACAAAAAATACAAATGTAACAGTTAATAAACGGACACACCAAATTAAAAGTTCTGGATTTATTTGAGTAAGAACATGAATCAGCATCGTAGACAGCGGTCGATTCCAAGACCAAGACCAATCTACGCTGCCGGCAGCATAGTTCGTATAGTCATCGTGATGAACTGGAATCGAAGATGGGAGAAGATCTGATACCGAGAAATAAGCAGATATGTAGAAAATAACTCCAAAAGTAACAAGCGCCACTAAATCTGATTTCCAGTTAGTAGTATTCATAGGTAAAGGTTTATTGCTAAAATTTCGTCTATTATTTTGCATGTCAATCTCGAGTCC
>Ga0209707_1002230_pt1 | contig 10286 bp, 8 predicted proteins | sample EN4Hudsemesocosm_FD_184630 | JGI IMG/M metagenome (GOLD analysis project Ga0209707, IMG submission 184630) | Methane-oxidizing microbial communities from mesocosms in the Hudson Canyon - EN4B Hudson Canyon (SPAdes) (version 2) | ecosystem: Environmental > Aquatic > Marine > Cold seeps | place... | reverse complement strand
AACGCAAAGAATTATTGGGCACCAAGAACTATACTGCCCCTGAGTACCTTATTGAACAACCGGGAACAACACAATCAGACTTATTTGCATTGGGCTGTATCATTTATGAAATGATTACAGGCAAGCTTCCTTACGGTGATGGACTAGCCAAAGCGTCAGATCAACGATCACTTAATTGCTTAAAGTACAGATCAATTACTAACCATAAAGCAAATGTTCCACATTGGGTCGACAAAGCAATCCGAACAGCGGTACAAATTGATCCAGATAATCGTTATGAAAAACTGTCAGAATTAGAAGCTGACTTGAGAAGACCGAACCCAGATTACTTAAGAGAAGATCAACTTCCTTTACTGCAGCGTAATCCCCTCGGGTTTTGGAAGACATTTTCAGCAATATTGTTTGTTTCTAATTTGCTATTAGCTTATTTGTTGATGAAATAAATTTGGTCGAATTAAGGCGTACTTCAAGCTTATAATGAACAAAAAAATGGTATTATCATCTGTGGTTTTATAGTTAACTTTCCTGAAAAACGAAAGTAATACAAATCAACATGTCGGGGCATGGCGCAGTCTGGTAGCGCACTTGTCTGGGGGACAAGGGGTCGCAAGTTCGAATCTTGCTGTTCCGACCAATAGTTTTTAACTACAAGGGAACGGGTCATCACTATTATGGTTGATAAAGCACATCCATCTAATCTTTCTCGTGCTGCCTTTCTTCAAGGTGCTTGGCGAAAAGACAAAGCACTTCTACGGCCACCATGGGCTAAAGATGAAAGTGAGTTTATATCTAAGTGTGACAGTACTTGCCATGCATGTGTTGATGCCTGTCCAGAGAAAATAATTGTCATCGGCCGTGGCAAATATCCCCAAATAGACTTTAGTAAAGGCGAGTGCACTTTTTGTGAGCAGTGCGTTGATGCTTGTCAGTACGGTGCCTTAGTTAAGCAGCCTGATAGTGATCCGTGGAATTATAAGGCGGTCATCAATATGGAACAGTGCATTACACAGCAAGGAGTCGTGTGTCGTAGTTGTAGTGAAAACTGTGAAGTAGTGGCGATTAAGTTTTATCCAGTTATAGGTGGCGTATCACCTCCAGAATTAAATACAGATCTTTGTAATGGCTGTGGTGCTTGTTTAAGTGTCTGTCCATCAAAGGCACTATTTATTCAGCCTTTTGATGATGTAGATCAAGGTGAAATAGGCGTAAACGGTCTATAATCTGAATATATAAAATATGAACATGGTTATGAGGGTTTAAACTTGAGTGAAATGATAGAAATTTGTGGTGTATTAATTCATGCTAAACCGGGGTTTTCGGAAGGTGTTCAAACTGAATTACTTTTGATGCCAGGTGTAGAGGTGCATGAAGCTACAGATGATAATCGATTAGTGGTTACTGTTGAGCGTGTTGGTGAAGCCTCGTTAGCAGACTCTCTCTCAGCTTTTAATTCTATTCCTAATGTACTTTCTGCAACCCTAATTTATGAGCATGCTGAAGAAATTTAGCGTCTAGGAGATGTAACAATGACTTTAAATCGTCGTGATTTTATTAAAACAAATGCAATTGCAGCGACAGCTGCAGCTGCTGGTATTACTATTCCTGCTGTTAGTGTTGCAGCAAAGCAAAAAGATTCTATTCGCTGGGATAAAGCACCATGTCGTTTTTGTGGAACGGGCTGTTCAGTTTTAGTTGGGGTTAAAGAGGGGCGTATTGTTGCTACTCAAGGTGATCCAGATGCACCTGTTAACCGCGGTCTTAACTGCATCAAAGGTTATTTCTTATCAAAAATTATGTATGGTGAAGATCGCCTAACACAACCATTGTTAAGACAAACTGATGGAAAATATGACAAAAATGGTGAATTTGCACCTGTAAGTTGGGATGCAGCTTTCGACATTATGGCTGATAAGTGGAAAGTCTCACTCAAGAAAAGCATGGATGAAAACAAAGGTAAACCAGCTGAAGAGTTGACCTCTCGAGTAGGTATGTTCGGTTCTGGTCAGTGGACTGTTTGGGAAGGTTATGCTGCTTCTAAACTATATAAAGCCGGTTTCCGTTCAAACCATATTGATCCAAATGCTCGTCATTGTATGGCGTCAGCAGTAGGTGGTTTCATGCGTGCCTTTGGTGCTGATGAACCGATGGGCTGTTACGATGATTTAGAACATGCTGATGCCTTTGTCTTGTGGGGCTCGAATATGGCAGAAATGCATCCTATTCTTTGGTCTCGTATTACTGATACTCGTTTAACTAAAGAAGGCAGCGAAGTGCATGTGCTCTCAACATTCACTCATCGTAGTTTTGAATTAGCTGATAACGGCATGATCTTTACGCCACAAACTGATTTAGCCATCCTAAACTACATTGCCAACTATATTATTGAAAACAAAGCTTACAATGAGGACTTTCTTGGTAAGCATGTAAACTTCAAGAAAACACCTACTGATATTGGTTATGGTTTACGCCCTGAACATCCTTTGCAACAAGCGGCTGAGAATCCTAATAAAGGCAAGTTAAGTGAAATTAACTTTGAAGAATATGCTGAGTCAGTCAAATCTTACACATTAGAATATGCTGCTGAAGTTTCAGGTGTTGAACCAGAAAAACTAGAGCGTTTGGCTAAACTTTATGCAGATCCAAACCGTAAAATCACTTCACTATGGACAATGGGCTTTAACCAGCATACACGTGGTGTATGGGCGAATGGTCTGATTTACAATATCCATTTATTGATGGGTAAAATTTCAGAACCAGGTAATAGTCCTTTCTCATTAACTGGACAGCCATCAGCGTGTGGTACTGCTCGTGAAGTAGGTACCTTCTCACATCGTTTACCTGCTGATTATGTGGTTAAGAAAAAAGCACATCGTGATTTTGCTGAAATGATTTGGAAACTGCCTGAAGGCACTGTGCCAGGTAAGCCAGGTTATCATGCTGTTTTACAAAGCCGGATGTTGAAAGACGGTAAGTTAAATTGTTATTGGGTGATGTGTAATAACAATATGCAAGCCGCGCCAAATATGAATGAAGAAACATATCCTGGCTGGCGTAATCCTGATAACTTTATTGTTGTTTCAGACCCATACCCAACGGTTTCTGCTCAAGCAGCTGATTTGATTTTACCAACAGCTATGTGGACAGAAAAAGAAGGTGCTTACGGTAATGCGGAACGTCGTACACAATTCTGGCGTGAGCAAGTTAGTGCACCGGGTGAAGCTAAATCTGATTTATGGCAGATGATTGAGTTCTCAAAACGTTTCCAAATGGAAGATGTTTGGCCAGCAGAATTATTAGACCAATCACCTGAATACAAAGGAAAAACATTGTATGACGTGTTATATGCCAACGGTCAGGTTGATCAATTTAATGTTGATAAAGTAACGGATAGTGCTGGAAATGAATATGGTAACCATGAGTTAGATGATTTTGGTTTTTACATTCAAAAAGGTTTATTCGAAGAGTACCGTCGCTTCCAATTAGAAGGCCCTAAAAAAGGTCATGAACAAGCACCATTTGATGTTTATCATCAAGTGCGTGGACTGCGCTGGCCTGTGGTTGATGGTAAAGAAACATTATGGCGTTACCGAGAAGGTTATGACCCATATGTTCCAGAAGGTGAAACATTCCGCTTCTATGGTAATAAAGATGGTCGAGCAAATATCATCACCGCACCATTTGAACCTGCAGCTGAAAGCCCAGATGAAGAGTTTGATATGTGGTTATCAACAGGTCGTGTATTAGAGCATTGGCATTCAGGTTCAATGACTCGCCGTGTTCCAGAGCTATATCGTGCCGTACCCGATGCTGTTATTTATATGCATCCTGAAGATGCTAAAGCTCGTGGCCTACGTCGAGGTTTAAATGCCAAAGTTATCTCTCGTCGTGGTGAAATTACAGCCATGGTTGAAACACGTGGTCGTAATAAACCGCCTCGAGGTTTGATCTTTGTGCCTTGGTTTGATGCGAGTCGTTTGATCAATAAAGTCACATTGGATGCGACTGATCCATTATCAAAAGAGACTGACTACAAGAAGTGTGCAGTTAAGATCGTTAAGGCTTAATACTGGACTTAGAACGTGAAACAGGCAAGTGCTCCGGCACGTAGAAAATTTCTAATCAATCTCGCTCGTGGAGCGACGGTAGGCAGTGCTTTTGCACTTGGATTAGCTGGTTATGCCAGACAATCTAGTGCATTGCCTGCTACTGCATTGCGGCCACCAGGCGCATTAGATGAAGAAGATTTCCTATCAGCCTGTGTGCGTTGTGGCCTCTGTGTCAATGATTGCCCTTATCCAACCTTGAGTTTAGCTACTATTGGCGACCAAGTCACGATTGGCACACCATTCTTTGTTGCTCGTGAAGCCGCTTGTGAGATGTGTGAAGATATTCCTTGTGTTAAGGCTTGTCCTACAGGTGCATTAGATCATGAGTTGACGGATATTGATGATGCTCGCATGGGCTTAGCAGCGGTTGTTGATCAGGAAGAATGTATCGCCTTCCAAGGTTTGCGTTGTGAGGTTTGTTTTAACGTCTGTCCAGTCCGTGGTGAAGCGATTACAGTTGAGATGGAACATATTGATCGCACAGGTAAACATAGTCGTTTTATTCCTGTTGTACATTCAGATAGTTGTACTGGCTGTGGTAAGTGTGAAGAAGCCTGTATTTTAGAAGAAGCGGCAGTGAAGGTATTACCTTTCAATCTAGCTAAAGGAAAAATGCAGTCTCATTATAAATTAGGTTGGGATGAAAAAGGTCAGGCAGGACAGTCACTTGTAGCGCCTGATTTGGAGCATAAATATAATCTTCCAGCAGGACAAGATTACGATTATGACGGTGAAGGTTTAATTAACAAACCAAACAATTCGACGCCATTTGCTGCTAATCCATTATCAACTTTGAATAAGAAGGCGAAAGACTAATGGCAGAAAAACATGCTATTGGTGTTGAAGCCATTGAAAAAAAAGGCTGGTGGAAGGCCCATCAATGGTTGATCTTAAGACGATTTAGCCAGCTTGGCATATTAGGTTTATTTTTATTGGGTCCAGTGTTTGGTCTTTGGCTAGTGAAAGGTAATTTAGCAAGTAGTTTAACCTTAGACGTGTTGCCATTAACTGATCCCTATGTGTTGTTACAAACAATGGCAGCTGGGGCGATGCCTTTATCAACGGCATTGATTGGTGCTGCGATAGTGACAGTGTTTTATATTCTTGTCGGCGGTCGAAGTTACTGTTCATGGCTTTGTCCGGTTAATATCGTGACAGATACCGCGAGCTGGTTACGCCGAAAATTGGGTATAAAAGGCTCTGGAACAGTAATAGATAAAAATGTGCGTTATTGGTTATTAGCTGTAACCTTTATTGTGGCGTTTGTAACCCAGAGTGTTGCATGGGAATTGGTCAATCCAGTATCGATAATGCACAGAGGCATAATCTTTTCTATAGGAATGGGATGGAGTGTTATTTTATTTATTTTCCTATTCGATTTATTAATAAGTAATCGAGCTTGGTGTGGCAGGCTTTGTCCTGTTGGAGCTTTTTATAGCGTTATTGGTTCAGTCAGTCAGTTAAGAATTACAGCTGATAATCGTGAAGCTTGTAATGATTGTATGGATTGCTTTCAGGTTTGTCCTGAACCACAAGTGATTCGTCCTGCATTAAAAGGATCTGGCAACCCTGTGATTAGGTCAGCGAATTGTACCAATTGTGCACGTTGTATTGATGTGTGCAGTGAAGATGTATTTCATATCTCAAGTAGATATGCAGATAAAATTATAATTAAAAACCGTAGCCCGGAGGCTCACTCATGAAAACTCTATTTATTACGTTATTGATGGCATTTTCCAGCATGCTCATTGCTGAGGAAAGTATTGATTCATTGCGTGGCAGTCATGATCTAGAAGGGCTGTCTCAGGATGCGACAGTGAAGAAAATGGCTAAAGATGGTGACCCGATTGAGCGAAGCTATGTACAACAACCACCGTTGATTCCTCATAGCATTAAAGGCTATCGTGTTAATCTAAAGTCTAATAAATGTATGTCATGTCATAGTTGGAAAAATTATAAGGCAGCAGGTGCCACTAAGATCAGTCAAACTCACTTTGAAGATCGTGATGGTAATGCTTTAGCTGAAGTCTCTTCTCGTCGTTATTTTTGTCAGCAATGTCATGTACCTCAAGCTAACGCTAAACCTTTAGTGGCAAATAATTTTAAACCTTTGTCAGCTGTGTCTGATAAATAAGCGAGTAGATACTGATGAACTTTATTTTAAAAAGAATAAAACCGTTATTAACGGTCACTATTATTACTAGTTTCCTTGCTGGTGTTGTTGTCTGGGGGGGATTTAACTGGGGCTTAGAAGCAACTAATGATGAGAACTTTTGTATCTCATGTCATGAAATGAAAGATAACGTATTTCAAGAATACAAAGAAACAGTGCATTACAGTAACCGTACAGGTGTAAGAGCAACTTGTCCGGATTGTCATGTGCCGAAAGCGTGGGGACCAAAAATGATTCGTAAGATTCAGGCTTCTCGCGAGGTTTATCATAAGATATTGGGCACAATTGATACCCCTGAAAAATTTGAAGCTGAGCGTTTACATATTGCCACTCGAGAATGGAAACGTTTAAAAGCATCGGATTCATTAGAATGTCGTAATTGCCATGACTATGAATCAATGGATTTTGTTGAGCAAGGCCAGCGTGCTGTTGCTCAACATTCAGTGAATATCGAACAAGGTAAAACCTGTATTGATTGCCATATGGGAATCGCTCACCAGTTACCAAAAGGTTGGGAAGAGGGCGCTAAAGAAGCTGGTTTAGATCGTCACTAGAATTGAATGGATATTTAAAACCTTTAAAGAGCATTACACAGTGGGTGTGAAATACTCTGATTTTGATGCTGGAGATTAAAGGGGATACAGAAAAACTTTGCTTATATGGCCAAGTTAAGTTCTAAATAAATCGAGTTTGTTTGGCCAAGGAAGGCAATAAGTAAATTACTTATTGCCTTTTTATTTGGAAAAGAAAAAAGCGTAATATCACTGCTAAATCATAGTAAGAAGCAGAGGATGATGGATCTTTATTATGTTCTTTAAATTCTAGGCTTAGTTATTGCACTATAGTCTTAGTAATTTAGTTAAATTAAATTTGAAGTAAGGAAGTGATATATGAATGCTGCGATACAGTTAATGAATAGATTAAGTTATCCAAAGAAAATGATACTGATATCAATTGTATTTTTAGTGCCTATTATTTTGTTAATAAGCTTACTTTTGAACCAGTTAGGCGCGGGTATCGCATCGACAGAGAAAGAAATGCGAGGCTTAGAATATATTAAAACGGTACGTCAACTGTATCAACATATGCCCCAACATCGAGGGATGACTAATGCCTATCTGAATGGTGCGAGTAGCTTTAGAAGTAAGATTCTGGATAAAAGAAAGGCAATAGTTGCCGATATTGCAGCAATAGATGCGATTAATGGCTCTCTTGGCGATGAGTTTAATGCCCATGCACTGTGGTCGGAAATTAAACAAGACTGGAAAAAGCTTGAACCACAAGCATTTAGAAATCCTGCACAACAAACCTTTCAGGAGCATACGGTATTAATAGCCAAAATTTATTCCTTGTTTGAACTGATCAGTAATGAGTCTGGATTAGTGCTTGATTCTGAATTAAATACCTCTTTCTTGATGGATGCTATTGTTTATCGATTACCAAATGTAACTGAAAATTTAGGTCAATCTCGGGGTATGGGCTCTGGTATTGCTGCAAATGGTACGATTAGCTTGGAACAAAGGATTGCCTTGGGTACTTTATTAGCAAGAATTGAAAGTAATGCTAAAGCAGTGAATGACGGAATGCTGATTACCTTAAGAGAAAATCCTCAGCTTGAAGCTGAACTCTCAGCATTATTAGGACGATCTACATCAGCAACTGATGGTTTTATCGATAAGATAAAACAGGAGCTGTTAACGGTTGCATTTATTGAAGGTAATTCAGCAGACATTTTTGCAGCAGGTACAGCGGCAATCAAAGCAAATTACCAAGTTTATGATACCTTGGTCCCTGTATTAGATAGTTTATTCCAAGACCGTATTGATAGGTTTTCTGAAAAACGTCTTACAACATTAGTGACCGTTTTAATAACGCTGTTAATAGCGATGTATTTATTTATGGGCTTCTATCAATCTATGATCTCTGCTGTTCATAAATTAAGAGCGGCAACTCAAAGAGTGTCTGATGGTGATCTGACTGTTAATGTGGATTGTGGAACAGAAGATGAATTAAAAGAAGTTGAAGATGCTCTAAATAGTATGGTTAGACATTTGAATACGACAGTGAAAAATCTCGGTTCAAATGCACATTTATTAGCAGCAGCATCTGAAGAATTGTCAGCAACAACAAGTCAGGCGCGAGCAGGAGCTCATGAGCAACAAGAGCAAACAGATCAAATTGCTACTGCGATGAATGAAATGACATCTACAGTGCAAGAAATTGCCAGAAATGCTGAATTAGTTGCAGCAGAATCACACACTGCCGATGATGAAGCTAAAGAAGGCAGTCAGATTATTAACACAACAATTGCATCAATTACCGACCTTTCTGGCGAAGTAGGCGAAGCCGCAGGTGTTATTCATGAGCTAGAAAAGAATAGCAATGAGATTGGCACTGTTCTAGATGTTATTAAAAGTATTGCTGAACAGACTAATCTACTGGCTTTAAATGCTGCTATTGAAGCTGCTCGTGCTGGTGAGCATGGACGTGGTTTTGCTGTGGTTGCTGATGAAGTTAGAACCTTAGCAAGTCGAACTCAACAATCAACAGAGCAAATACAGAAGATGGTCAGTAGTCTACAGGCTCATACACACAAAGCCGTTGAAGTGATGGATTCTGATACTAAACATGCTATGAAAATGGCCGAATCAACAAGTGGTGCCACCGCATCGATTGATCGTATTGTTCACTCAGTGACTAAAATATCGGATATGAGCATGATGGTGGCGAGTGCATCAGAAGAGCAAAGCTTAGTATCAGAAGAGATTAACCGAAATATTGTCCGTATTGCTGATCTTTCTGTCGAGAGCATGAGTGGTTCTGATCAAATTTCATTAGGCAGTGACGAGTTAGCTAAGTTAGCAAGTGAACTAGAATTAATCGTAGGTCACTTTAAAGTTTAATTCTATACCTAAGTTTAAAGAGTTAACAAAAGGCCGTTACTGATTAAGTAACGGCCTTTTTTGTTTGCGAGGATAAGAACTGAGTCCTTTAGAAATCGTAACGATAGCCCACTAAGAAATAGAAGTTTCTATCAGTCTCTGTTACCCCGGCTAACTCGGTTGATTCCCAATCTCCACTTAGTTCTGCTTCTAGTTGGAAATTACGGCGTACGCGGTATGTAAGTTGGAATGAAGGTGTATATGTAATTCTTGTACTGTCATCAGAATGGTTATCTCTAACTCTCACCTTCATTTTTGGATTAATACGTAACTTCTTATTAACAGGGTAACGAGTGTTGATTGTAATAGTCGTTACATCACTAGATGTAAGATCTGAGTAGCTTGCTGTAAGGAGGGCCAAATCACCTTCTTTGATGAGACTTGTTCCTGTTAGCTGAATGGAATATTCTTTCTCTAGATCTGTGCCTTGTGCAGCTAATACAGTTCCTGAAGCGATAGTGTCAGATAGCTTTGATAGGCGAATATCACCATTAAGTTGGAATTGTTTGTTTAGCTGATGTGTTAAACCCATAAACAACATATTACTTTCAGCGGTCCTATCTTGTGCAAGGTCATAAATAGTACTTTCTGGAAAGATATTTAATAGCTCTTGAAGGTGAGTGACAGTTTGTCCCGTCAATGCATTGCGTGTTGTTAAAATAGGGCTGTTACGGAATTCATAACTTAGATTAGCTGTGGTGTTTTTGCTTACTGACCAGCGACCATTAAAGATTAATAAGTTTAAATCACCATAAAAAACATCATAATCAACAAGCGAGAAGAATGATTTTGTTGGGTCAAAATATCTGGCTTCACCACCAACAGAACGACGATCGGTTAAACCATCATTCTCTTGGTTAATAGCAAAAACATTGAAGTCCCATGCATTATTAATAGTACCAATATCAGCACTGATGCCGTAGAAATGACGTTCAGTAATAATTTGTACATCTCTTGATGAATCAACAGGGTAGCCGGCAACTAAATTAAGCTTAACGGTTTCATTAAGCTGATAATCACCAAATAGGCCATCAAAACGACCTAATACACCCCCTGTTGTTCTTG
>Ga0209707_1002226_pt1 | contig 10293 bp, 10 predicted proteins | sample EN4Hudsemesocosm_FD_184630 | JGI IMG/M metagenome (GOLD analysis project Ga0209707, IMG submission 184630) | Methane-oxidizing microbial communities from mesocosms in the Hudson Canyon - EN4B Hudson Canyon (SPAdes) (version 2) | ecosystem: Environmental > Aquatic > Marine > Cold seeps | place... | reverse complement strand
ATTTACCTGAAGTAATATCCTATGATGGAGGGAATAAAGAAAGAAGAACTCAAGAAGTACTTAGACTTTTTTGCGAAGATCATACTCAGCTGGATATTTTACGATTACTGATATCAAACATCGATGAAAAAAAATCCATCTATCAACTTTTTACTATTTTAAAGAAAAAAACTAAAATTTCTAAAGATAAATTTTACAGTGTTTGTAAAAATTATGAAGAGAATAAAATCATATTTTTTGTTGAGAAATTCAACCAAAAAAAAGCAGTAAAAAAATTGTATTGTTATAATCACAGTTTTGTAAATGCCATTTCACATACAAAAAAATTCAAACATGAATTCACTAATATGGTTTTTCTAGAACTCAATAATAAATTTAACGAAATTTTTTATCTCGATAATATTGATTTTTATATACCAACAAACAGTTCAATAATTCTAAGCATTCCTTTTTTTAATGATTTACTATTAAATTCCATTACAAAAAAACTTCTCAATGCAGTAACAGAGCACGATATTTTGGATATTACCATTGTAACCATTTCCAATTCAAAATCTATTTTTCTTGAAAATGTAGAAGTACAAATATTACCATTTTATGAGTGGGCCTTGGGATAATTTTTAACAAAAACATCAATGATTTATCATTTTTCACTTTCTTTTTCTATCTATAACTTTCACTTATTATATTGATTCTTTCTTTTAACTGATTTTAATGATTTTTTAGATATAATCGCATAAATTAATAATAACAATTTATAATTCCAAAGGATGTCCATGAGAAATAGAGTACTTGTAAAATTTTCAGGTGAAGCTTTAGCTGGAGTTGATGGCTATGGTATAGACACACAAATTTTAGACTATATAGCAGAAGAAATTAAGGAATTGGTTGATAACAATATTGAAGTTGGTATTGTTATTGGTGGAGGTAACATCATTCGAGGCGTTACAGCTGCTGCTGATGGTGTTATAAAAAGAACAAGTGCAGATTACATGGGTATGTTAGCTACTGTGGTAAATGGTGTTGCGATGCAAGAAGCATTAGAGCATAAAGGGTTAAATGCAAGACTGCAAACAGCCATTAAAATGGAACAAATTGCAGAACCATTTATTGTAAGAAAAGCTATCAGACACCTTGAAAAAGGAAGAGTAGTTATATTTGGTGCGGGAACGGGAAATCCATTTTTCACAACAGACACTGCAGCAACTCTTAGAGCAACAGAAATTGGTGCTTCGATGTTAATCAAAGCCACTAAAGTTGATGGAGTTTATGACAGAGATCCAAATAAATTTAAAGATGCCGTAAGATTTGACACCTTAACTTATGACCAAGCTTTAGATGATAATGTAAAAGTTATGGATGATACAGCTATTGCTCTTGCAAAAGACAACTCACTTCCACTAGTAGTTGCTAACATGAATGAAAAAGGAAATTTACTTAATATCATCAATGGTGATTACAGTAAATGTTCAATCGTAAAGTAAATTAAAATAAATAATAAAAATAACAAAGGAATACAATGAGACTAGAAGAAAGAATTTCAAAAGCTTTAGAAAAAACAAATAATGACAGATATGTTTTAGCACTTGCAGTTGGTCAAAGAGCTGATGAATTAAGTAAAGGAGCTAAACCTCTTTTAGAAAAAAGTACATTAAACATGAAATATACTGATATCGCTATTGATGAGATTTCATCTGGTTTATTAACTATTGAAGGTTTTATTAATAAAGAATAAGAAAACAAGTAGTTCTTTACTACTTATTTTCTTATCTTATTTTAAATAAAAAATGGATCCGTTTTTAACCAAAATAAAAAAAATCAAAGACATTGATGACGCCTTACATGAGTTAGAATTACAAATAAAAATAAGTGATAAGTTAAAAAGTGTCATTGATTTTTCTATTATGGCACATGAGGGCCAATTCAGGAAAAGTGGTGAACCATATATCGTTCATCCCATTCTCGTAGCAACACTGACTGCTTATTTCAGTAAAGAAGAAGACATTGTTGCAGCAGCACTTCTACACGACGTCGTTGAAGACACCCACTATGATTTAGATTTTGTTAACAATGAATGGGGAGCTGAAGTTGCTCATATTGTTGATGGTTTAACTAAAATTGTAGAAATCAAAGAAAATAAACAAAAAAATCAAAACCCCCAAGACAACAAACTTTTAAACTCAGCTTTGACCTTTAGAAAAATGTTAATTGCTTCAATTGATGATGTAAGAGTTTTAGTAGTTAAACTGTGTGACAGACTTCATAATATGCTCACCCTTGAAGCTCTTTCAAGAGACAAACAAATGAGAATTGCTGAAGAAACCTTAGTTGTTTATGTTCCTATTGCTCATCGTTTAGGTATTTCTTCAATTAAAAATGCACTTGAAGACTTGGCATTTTTTTATATCTATCCAAAAGAGTATGAAAAAATTGATACATTTATTAAAGAGCATCAACATAAAATCCAACTCACTTTTAATAAATTTATTTCAAATACAAAAGTTTTACTTGAAAAAAATGGTTTTGATTTAAATAAAGTACAAATTTTCAGCCGAATTAAACACTACTATTCTATTTACATGAAAATGCAAAGAAAAGGTGTTAATATTGATGAAGTTCTTGATTTACTTGCAATTAGAATTCTTGTTGAAAATGAGATGGATTGTTATAAAGTTTTGGGTTTTATGCATTTAGACTACAAACCTTTAATCGCAAGATTTAAAGATTATGTAGCAACACCTAAAGAAAATGGTTATCAAACAATCCATACCACTGTTTTTTACAACTCAAAGATATATGAAATTCAAATCAGAACCTTTGATATGCATAAAATTGCGGAATATGGAGTTGCTGCACATTGGATGTATAAAAATGGAACAGCAGGACAATCGCCTAATCTTAATTGGTTAAAATCTTTAGAATTTAGTAACACCAATGTAGAAGAGTTTTATCATGAAGCCAAACAAGATCTTTTTTCTGAAGATATTGTTGTCTATTCACCCCAAGGAGATACTTTTACACTGCCACGGGGAGCTACGGCATATGATTTTGCTTTTGCAGTACACTCTGATGTGGGAAATAATGCCATAGAATCTTATGTTAATAAAGTTAAAAAGCCACTTTTAACTGAATTAAAAAGCAGTGATATTGTTTCAATTGGAACAGCAACATTCCCCATTCCTCGATGTTCATGGTTTGACATGGTCAAAACAAGTAAAGCAAAAAAACACATTAAGATTTTATGTTCTCACAGACAAAGAGAAATCAATGAATTAAGTGGTAAAAATATCATTGATACAGTCTTTTCAAGATATTCTGATCATATCACAGATTACTTTCCCCAAAAATCATTGCATAAAGTGCCTTTAGTTTTGGATTTATTAAAAAATAAAAAAAGACAATTGGAAAAACTGATACTTAAAAAACAAGGTATTGTTGCAAGATTTAAAGTAATCAATAGAAAGATAAAAGAATACAAATTTGACAATATTTTAATATATTCAAATTTTAGTATAAATCAAGTATCATTTGACCATTGTTGTCATCCTAAGTTTGGGGATGAAATAGTTGCCTTTAAAACGAACAATATTGCTACAATTCATCATCAAATGTGTGACAAAGCATACAGTAGTATTAAAACACATCATCAAATGTTATTTTGTGAATGGGTAAAAAATACACTTTATCATTACAAAATGGTTGTTAGTCTACCAAGTACCAGAGGAGAATTGGCAAAACTGTTGTCATATATGGCACAATACGAGATATATATTTTATCGATAGAATATGGTAGAGAAAAACATTCTTATGTGCAATATTGCGATATAGAATTTGAAATAAACAATGGTAATTTAGACCAAGTCAAAAGACTTATTGAAAGAAAAGTAAAAGTGATTGACTTCTTTTTCAAAAGAGACGCATACAATAAATAAAATAAATTTTTAGAGGGTAACATGGAAGCAAAAATTAAAGAAGCATTAGCAGAAATTCAAAGAGGAAGCTTTGAAATTATCGATATTGAGAGAATTGAAAAACTTTTAAGAAATTATTATGAAAATGGAAAAAATTTTTATGTCAAAGCTGGATTTGATCCTACAGCACCTGATTTACATTTAGGACATACAGTACTTATTCAAAAGTTAGCAACTTTTCAAAAGTGTGGAGGAATCGTACAATTTTTAATTGGTGATTTTACTGCAACCATTGGTGACCCAACAGGAAAAAGTGAGACACGAAAAGTATTAAGTGCCGATGATGTTATAGAAAATGCAAAATCATACAAAGAACAAGTTTTTAAAATTCTAGATGAAGAAAAAACAGAAGTAATGTTTAATTCAACTTGGTTAAATGAATTAGGAACGGCAGGAATGATTACACTGGCTTCTAACTTAACAGTTGCCAGAATGTTAGAGCGAGATGATTTTGCTAAACGATATGCATCTAATACACCAATTGCAGTTAGCGAGTTTACATACCCATTACTTCAAGGTTATGATTCAGTTGCTATGAATACAGATATAGAGCTCGGTGGGACAGATCAAAAGTTTAATCTTCTTATGGGAAGAACGTTACAAAAAGCGTATAATACAGGAAAACAACAAGCTGTATTAATGATGCCAATTTTAGAAGGTTTAGATGGTGTTCAAAAAATGTCTAAATCATTAGGAAACTACATTGGCGTAACAGATGAAGCAAATGATATGTTTGGTAAGATTTTATCAATCTCTGATGAATTGATGTGGAGATATTATGAACTGTTATCGACAAAATCATTAAAAGAAATAGAAGAAATTAAAGAAGGTGTTGAAAATAAAACTTTACATCCTAAAAAAGTCAAAGAATCATTAGCAATGGAAATTGTTGATAGATTTCACGGTGTTGGACGTGGGGAACTTGCAAAAGTAGAATTTGAAAAAATATTTGCTAAAAAAGATATCCCAACAGATATGCCTGAATTTGAAATAGAAAATGGAACTTGGATTTGTCAAGCTTTAGTTAGTACTAATCTTGTAAAATCTACTTCTCAAGCAAGACGTGATGTAAAAGCAAATGCAGTTTCTTTAAATCAAGAAAAAGTAACTGATGAAAAATTTAACTTAAGTGTTGGAGAATTCGTATTACAAAAAGGTAAAAAGAATTTTGCAAAGATAATAGTAAAGGGCTAATTTTGAAAATAGGTAAATATGAAATAAAACACCATATCATCCAAGGTGGAATGGGCGTAGGAATTAGCTGGGATCAATTAGCTGGAACTGTAAGTTTAGAAGGTGGTTTAGGAGTAGTTAGTGGTGTTGGAACGGGTTATTATCAAAATAAAGAGTTCTCACACAAATTGGCAAATGATAAACCTGTTGATGCAGCTAACTTTTATTCAAAAGATGGATTAACTGCGATCATTAACAATGCCAGAAAAATATGTGGAGATGCACCCTTAGCGTGTAATGTTTTATACGCAAGTAATGATTATGGAAGAATTGTTACAGATGCTTGTGAAGCTGGAGTTGATATGATAATCACAGGTGCTGGAATTCCAACAAATATGCCTGAGTTTACAAAAGATTTCCCTGATGTAGCATTAATACCAATTGTATCAAGTGCACGAGCTTTAAAACTTATTTGTAGAAAATGGAAAAGATACAATAAACTTCCTGATGCAGTGATTGTTGAAGGACCATTAAGTGGTGGACATCAAGGTTTTTCTTATGATGATTGTTTTAAAGATGAGTACCAATTAGAGAAGATTCTTCCTCCTGTTATTGAAGAAGCAAAAAACTGGGGAAACATGCCTATTATTGCTGCTGGTGGAATTTGGGATAAAAATGATATCGATAAATTCATGGAAATGGGTTGTTCAGGTGTTCAAATGGCAACCAGATTTATAGCTACTTATGAGTGTGATGCACATGCAAACTTGAAAAAAGTTTTATTGGATGCAAAAGAGGGAGATATTAAACTTTTGAAATCTCCTGTTGGTCTTCCAGCACGTGGTGTTATTACTAACCTACAAAAAATGATTGATGAAAAAACAGCTCCAAAAGTTGCATGTATTTCAAACTGTGTTGCTCCTTGTAACAAAGGTGAAGAAGCAAAACTTGTTGGATATTGTATTGCAGATAGATTAAGTGCAGCCTACGAAGGTGATACTGAAACAGGTCTATTTTTTACAGGAAGCAATGGATACAAAGTTGAAAAAATCATTACAGTGCATGAGCTAATGGAAAAATTAACAAAAGGAGAATAGAAATTTTTAAAAAATTTTTTATTCTCATCTTTTTATTAAACTCACTATTATATAGTGAGTCACTGAGTTCATTAAACAATAAATTTAAATCTGCAAAGATGAGTTACTTACGTGCAGTTTTAAACAATAATAAAAAAAATGAAATTAAGTATTTAAAAGAACTGGTGAACTACGGACAAAGTTTAAGACTTGACACCAGACGTTATGAAAAAGAACTGACTAAATATAAACAACCCATCATAAAAAAACAAATTAACAAAAAAAAGTATAAGCCAAAAAGTTTAAGCCGATACTCTATACAAAATGTCACAACAGATGAAAACAGTATAAGAATAGATTTTAACCGTTATGTTTCTAAAAAAGATTTAAAATTTTTTGAGTTAAAATATAAAAATATTAATAAAGATGTATTTGATATTAAAGGAAGATTCAAGGATGCAAAACCTACAAAACTTAAAATTAATGGAATCAATAAAATCTCAATATCTCAATACAAATACAACACTCTTAGAATTTCACTCTCACATAACACAGATTTAAATACTTATTATATCATCAATAGAAAAAGTATCATAATAAAAATTAAAAATATTCCTAAAACAAAGTCAAGAAAAAAAGCTACAATAATCAAATCAGTTGCACAAACAACACTGCCTTCAATTAAATACCTAAATAAAAAAAGAGTTATAGTAATTGATGCTGGACATGGAGGGAAAGATGTTGGTGCAGTTGGACCCAATAGACGATATGAAAAAAATGCCGTTCTAAAAGTCAGTAAATACCTGTACCAAACATTAAGACAAAGGGGATATAAAGTTTATCTCACACGTACAAAAGACAGATTTATAAAAGTACATAACAGAACCAAACTAAGTAATGCCAAACAAGCAGATATATTTATTTCAGTACATGCCAATGCAGCAATGAAACACAGAGTAAAAAAAGCCAAAGGAATTGAAACATTCTTTTTAAGTCCAGCCAGAAGTAAGCGAGCAAAAAGAGTTGCAGCTTCTGAAAATAGAAGTGATATGAGAAAAATGAGCTATTCAAGTAAGAATTCGCTTCTGACTATTCTAAATCAAAGTAAAATAACACAATCCAATAAATTGGCAATTGATATACAACAAAACATTTTACATTCTGTAAGATCAAAGCATAAGGGAGTTGTTGATGGAGGAGTGAGAGAAGGTCCCTTCTGGGTCTTAGTTGGAGCTCAAATGCCTGCAATCTTGGTTGAGCTTGGATATATTTCACATCCAGTAGAGAGTAAAAGACTTTACTCTACAAAATACCAAAAACTTTTAGCAAAAGGTATTGCTAACGGGGTTGATTCTTACTTTTCAAAAAATCAGTAATATACCCAATCAGTGAGTTTTGTTTCTTTTTAATTTGAGGCAATTTATTAATATTAAAAAATTTAATTTTTGAATTTTCCCAAGATAAATAATTGTCAAGTAATTTACCTTCAAAAAAATAATTGTTTATGTCTTTAACTTTGTTTGCATTAACCAACCAAATTCCAATATCTTTTTCATCATTGATTTGTTCAAAATACTCTTCGAAATATTTGGTTTCAACTTTAATACTTGATTCTTCAAAAAATTCTCTTTGAGCACACGCTTGATTGGTTTCATTTTTTTCAATTAAACCTTTTACCGTACCCCATTTATTGAGACTAGATACAGATTTGCATAATAAGATTTCAATATTTTTTGAATTGATTCTATAAATACAAATACCAAATGCTTTAATTTTTGATGAATCCAATTTTGTCATTTTATTGTTATACAACTTTATTTTTAAAACTGTTTTTAATAATATATGGAGTTGCGGCATACAATAAAATTATTGGAATAAGTAGCGCGAATTCTGGCAATAAGACGCCTCCATAGGAAAACTTATGCAGCATAAAAAACACTCCCCAGACAACAATGGTTCCAAATATTCCAAAATTCACAAACTGTCCCAGATTAAAAAACCGGCTATTAATTGCAGAGTTTTTATAAATGAGTACAAGCATAGGAAGGATAAAAAAAGGCACCAATACTTGATAGTATAATGAAGCTCGAATACTATCGGTATTAACTCCTTGTTTGCTTAACAATGCAAGTGCATAAAAGGCATCTACAATAGAATAACTCGATTTTGTACCGTATACATTATCTAATATTTTAGGCTTAAACCCCTCAAGTATATGTAAAAACTTTTCGTAGCTTATTTCTAACTTGCTGCTTTCCCATTTGATATCAGCAGGTTTTTTCACTATTTTTGCATCAATAACATACCATCTGTTATTTTGAAAATATGCCTTTGGTGCGGTAATACTTTCTATAATATCACCCTTGTCTATTTTAAAAATATGAATATTTTCAGCTCTTTTTTCTAAAGGATAAAGTTTTTTGATATAGACAAAATTATCATTATATTTTAAAAAGATATCTTCTTTTAAATTCGTAAAATATTCAGAATGAATAATCTTTCTTTTTTGTTCATATGAATAGGCTAATGGTGTTGCCTGCAGACCAATCAGACACATCAAAAGAGCTAATGAGACGATGACTATAGGTGAATATATTTTGCTTGATCTAATACCTAATGATAAAAAAGCAACAAGCTCATTATTTCTTATAAAGACGGCAAGTGTTAATACCCAACCAAATACCAAAGACAATGGCAAGGTTAATGTGAGTGTGAAAAAACTATTATAAAACAGATACAGTAATTGTAAATTGGCTGAGGGTGGTAATTGTTTGAAGACTTGTAAAAAATCAATTCCTACAAAAAAAAGTTCTAAAGAAGCTAGAACGATAAAAAAATTTATAAAATATCTTTTTAAAATGTATTTAGTTAATACGCTCATAATCTACTTTAATGTGAATTTTGATTTTACTTCATTTATTGATTGAGTTTTTAAAGACTCAATGGCTTTTAAAGTATGAGCTATTATATCTTCTAATTTATTTAATTCTTCTTTTGAAAAGTTAGATAAGACATGTTTTACAACATCACTCTTATCAATAGGTTTACCAATACCAATTCGAATTCTAATATACTCTTTTCCAATATGAGAATCCAAGGATTTTAAACCATTATGACCACCATGGCTTCCCCCTATTTTGAACTTTACAGTTCCAAAGGGTAAATCCAAGTCATCGTGTATAACAATTATATCTTCATTTTCGATTTTATAATAATCTTTGATTGCAACAACGCTTTGTCCGCTTAAATTCATATAAGTTTTTGGTTTTACAAAAAGGTTATATCCTGATTTTAAAACATCTGCATTGAAATTTGATTTGTTGATGATTGAAGTAGTTAGGTTTTTGGTCATAGAATCTATGACCATAAAACCTATATTGTGACGAGTATATTCATACTCTTTCCCAATATTGCCAAGTCCGGCGATTAAGAACATAAGTAATTACTTAGCTTTAATGATACCTACAACTGGAACTCTTGGGTCTAAGTAACATTGAACAGTTTCTGGAAGTTCAAGGTCTCTTACTAAGATATTATTACCTATATCTAATTTAGTTATATCTAATGAAATATTTTGTGGTAAATCTTCAATTGTACATTTTACTGGAACTCTTTTAGTTTGAGCAAATAAAAGACCTTTGTTTTTAACACCAATTGCTTCACCAGTAAGTTCAACTGGAATAAAGTATTGTGCTCTAACACCTGGTTGTGCAACCATTAAATCAACATGCACTAAGTTACCTGTAACTGGGTGTACTTGATATTCTTGAATAACAACTCTATGTACAGCTCCATCAACTTTTACATCAAATGCAATAGAATCTTTTGTTTTTGCAGCTTTAATGTAAGCATTCATTTTGAATGCTGCATTAATATTTCCTAATCCCTTACCATAGATGTTAGCAATTAGATAACCATCTCGTCTTAATTGTTTTGTACTTTGTTTTACGATACTATCTCTAACGATACCTTCTAACATATTTCTTCCTTGTGTTTAATTTAAGTTGGCGATTATACTTAAAAATTTATAAAAGATAGTTTAAATACAAAATAAACAGCTGCTAAAGCAGCAT
>Ga0209707_1002224_pt1 | contig 10300 bp, 9 predicted proteins | sample EN4Hudsemesocosm_FD_184630 | JGI IMG/M metagenome (GOLD analysis project Ga0209707, IMG submission 184630) | Methane-oxidizing microbial communities from mesocosms in the Hudson Canyon - EN4B Hudson Canyon (SPAdes) (version 2) | ecosystem: Environmental > Aquatic > Marine > Cold seeps | place... | reverse complement strand
ATTGATGAAATGAATCAAGATGATTTAACCCAAGAGCGATTGGAGAAATGGGTAGAACAAATTAAAGGTGACTTAGGCCTTTAATTTAAATATGCATAGTTTTGAAGCTAATTTACTTCAAAACTATGTAGTACTTAAGCGAGTTTCTTTAATTGTTTTACAATATTTTTTGCAGATTCATCATTTAAAGGTTTTTCATAAGTAGTTAACAATTCTCTTGCTAGTACATTTGCACCTAAGTGTTGGAATTGGATTCTCATGGCTTGCAGAACTTTAGTTCCCCCACCTCCACTGTGAGTAGCCAGTGCAACAATCTTCTCATCAAAGGCATCTCTCCATTCTTTTGTAGCTCGTGATGTCCATGCCATTGCATTATTTAACACTGAGGGCATAACACCATTGTATTCTGGTGCCACGATTATAAATGCTTTTAACGCCAAGATTTTTGATGCTAAGTCCTCAGCCGTTTGAGGAATACCATTTTCTTCTTCTTCTACTGTACTATATAATGGGAGTCTTAAGTCCACTAAATTTATCAGCTCAACTTCACAACCATCTGCAAGTGCAAATTCTTGTAATTTTAAAGCCAGTTTTTGATTATTAGTAGAACTTGCAACTAAAATACCTATTTTTAACATTATAAATCCTTATTATTTTATGTCATTATAGCAAAGAATTACTTTATGAAATCAGCATATTGACATCCCCTAAAATAGAAATGAACCCAGCACCTGCAAAAACATTTTTTACTCTTGGAAGTGAGTGTAAAAGGTATTGGGTGATATACAAAATGAAAGCTCCAAAAGAAAGAAATATCACTATAGCCCCAGATGTAACTTAAAGTTAAAATGATAAAACTATCAATTATATTGAGCCTTGAACAAATTTAAAAATTTACTAACTTGTCAAGTAGTTCGTATATTTCTTCTTTTTGGTTTAACTTTTCAATCCATTCTGATGGAATTCCATTCTCTTCATCGCAACCATATGATGCACCAAGTACAGCACCTAATAAAATAGATCGGCCACAAGAGTCTCCTCCAACATAAATATTTTTTCTTATTGCTTCAGAATAAGATTGTGATGTTGCTAGATTATGTACAATAATTGGAATACCCAAAACCAAATTACAACTTGTTCCAATTTTTTTACTAACAGTTATTGTTTCTTCATCTTTATGTGATAAAACTTCATTTATTAGTCTACTAACAGCTGGACTAGTATTTTTGTAAGAAGCTTCAATTGCATTTTTTGAGTCGTCATTTTGTATTACTGCTTCAAGTATATGTGCAGTTGCTTTACCAAATTCAACTGCTAAGTCATTATGATTTGTTACTCGTACTGCTGATTCAACCACTTCTTCTAATTCTTGGTTACCTGCGTACATAGCTACTAATGCCGGTAATTTAGAGATTGCTGGTAGTTGTTCATCATTTGAACCATGAAAATCACTTATACCTTCCATTTCTTTTATTAATTTAAATGAATACTCAACCATATCATCGTCATCATGAGTTGTTCTAACTGCTTCTTCTACTTTATCATATAATTTTTGTCCTTTTGCCTGTTTCATATTAGCAAGAACTTTTGTTATCATCATATGTTGCGTATTTTCATCCCCATCAAAAGGAATTTTTTTAGAATCTTCAAGTGTTTGAATCTCAGCTCTTGAAATATTATCAAGAGTATCGCGTGTAGGGTGATCAATATAACCTACGTAAGCTCCTCCATAACCAAAGTGCTCTCTAAAAGAATCTTCATAGTGTGTTTTATCATATACTCCATTGTTAGATACTAATGAACGTAATAAAACCATTACTTGTTCTCCATAATGTGAAAGATCTCCAACTTTTTTGTTTTTATGAGCAAAAAAACCAACAGCATTTTCATAATCATTTTCATTTGGAGCATGAAATTCAGGTTGACTTAGCTCTAAATTATTAATTTGTTTTTGACTGTATATCCAATGTAGTCCAAGGGATGCCGAATCAGCAACCAGAGCACCTAATATTGCATTTTTTATGCGATTTTTTTTTCCGTTTTCCATTGTAAATTCCTTATATTTAATTTTTAGCTTAAATAATCTTAATTAAGATTATAGTAATTTAGGATTGATATATCATACTACTTCCTTGGTTAAACAGTAAATAAACCTAGAAGTATCTTTTCAATACCACTTGCAAATAGTCATCTTCTCGTAGTTCATATAAAGAATCATCTGAACCAACGGTTGAAAATATTCTTAGTTCACTCTCAATACTCCATGTATCTGTTAACCTTCTACTGGCTTCCACAGAAATGAATTTTGTTTTATTATCAAGATCTTGGGTAATTGCAGCCAAAAATTCAGTACTTTGAGTATCATTTAGAACAAATCTTGTACCAATAGCTAAATCATTTTGGCCAAATGCGTAATCTCGTTCATCATATTGATACTCCGCAAAAATACCCAAATCTGCATTACTGTCCGCAAGTCCCACAAAAGTATATTCAAAACCACCCACTTGTGAATAGTATGAAGAATCACTTCTTGGTTTGCTGTGGGTTGCTTCAAGTTTCCAAAGAAAATCTCCTTTGGTTAATTGAAAGTCTCCACCAAAAATCTGTACTTGATTATAGTGTGCTTGCAGAATATCCTCATTATTTACGCTTATTTTACTATAAGTGGCATTTCTAGACGTACCGTTAAAGTAAATAAGACCAAGGTCCATATCTCCAAGAACATGACTATAACGTACTGCAAAATCTATGTGTTTTTCTTCTTGTGATGATTCATAGCTTGTAGAGTCTTTATCTACTAGAAGTTCAGATCGCAACCTGTCTTTTGCACCCAAATAAGTAGGTTCTCTAAAACCTAATAATGCGAATAACTCAACAGTCCCCCAGTCTTGTTCATATAATAATGAAATCATTGGCTGACCCAGTTTATCTTCACCATCAACATTTTCTACACTATCACTTGAATTGATAACATCAACTAAATGACTTGTCTCAGTCACTCCCCAAAAGACTTTTCTAGCACCTATGTAAAGTTCAAAATTTTCATATGCTTTCCACCAATACAATTCACTAATATCAATATGGTCACGTCCATCTGCACTTGAGTCTTTTCTAGCAAAGATGCTTGCTACAATACTTTCATTAACTTCTTCAAAGTCATGGAAGTATTCAAGGTTAATTGATGTTGATAGGGAGTTGTCTTTTTGATTTGAGTAAAGAGGTTTATCAATAAAACCTCTTCCCTCAAAGCCAACATAACCTGTTATCTCATTAGCAAAAGAATACATTACCATCCCTAAAAGTGAAAAAGCTATAAAAATCTTTTTCACGACTATCTACTTCTTTTTAAGGAGTTCTTCGTAAAGTTTTTGTCTTTTAATCCTGTTCTAAAATTCCAGTTAGAGTAATTTAGAAGGGTCGTTTTTCCTGTTTGGTGATTTACCATTTCCCATTTATTGGCTCTCCAAAATTTATCCAAATATTGATTGTAGTCTCCAATGGTAAGTGTTTTTAACAAAGATGATTTTCTGTCGTAAAAATCGATTTTTAGTGCAATATACCGCTCTTTATCAATCCACACATTTTGCTTTGTATATCCTGACTTTGGATCAACGGGATCTCTTTCAAGTAAATAAGTATCTCGTCCCATGAGTTTTTCTTCTTTTAGATACTTGTAGGTATATTTTTCTACTTCTTGTGATGAGATATCTTCAAAAGCAAATTCACTTCCCATAAATGGTCCTGATTTATTACTGGAAGAGATACGTTTAACTCGTTTTAATCCTGGTAAATATAACCACTGGTCATCACTTCCAACTTTGTGTGTAAAAGATAAAAATGAAGTACCTTTTACATCTCTGGGATTGTCAAATGTAATTTGACTCTTATCACCATCATCTTCTTGCTCCAAAGTTTTTGTACGCATGATTCTTGTTGTTGACTCACCATATTTGTTTCCCAATATCATCTCTAAAGTAGAAGTATTATCATTAAAACCATTATCTCTTTTGTCCACTTCAATGGCTATCTCTAAGCCTCGTTGCTCTGGAGTTGCTCCAAAGGAAAAGGTTGATAACAACCCTACAAATAGGGTTGTTATAACAGGACTAATTATTTTTTTATTTTGATGTAGACTTAACATAAGCATACTCCTTTGATTTTTCTAAATTATTATCTAATGTTTCTTCTAATTCATCCACTAAGTTTTCTAGTGGATTTGTTGTTTTTACAACATCTTTGTTATCCAGTTTTATAAGTAAGACTGGCAACAAAAAGAAATCTGCTAATAAGGCCATTCCAATGGCAATTGCTGTTAAAAGTGCCATAGATGAGTTCATTCCAAATGTTGATTGGGCTAGGACCATAAATCCAGCTACTAATATAACCGAGGTTGTAACAATAGCAACACCTACTGTGCTAAATGCATACGTAACTGCCTCTTGGGCTGACATTCCTTGTTCTCTTCTGGCTCGTAGATATTTACTTAAGAAATGCACCGTATCATCAACTACAATTCCTAATGTCATACCTGTTACCATTGATACTGCAACATTTACTTCTCCAATTGTTAATCCCCACACACCAAAGGCAAGACCTGCTGGTAAAAGGTTTGGAATAAGACTTATAAATCCCATTTTTACACTTCTAAGAGCAAACATAATAAGCAGTGAGATAACAACTAGAGCTGATAAAGTTCCCACTAACATAGAATTAATATTTCTCTCTGAGATATATGCAAACATAACAGTAGGACCTACTCCATAAGAAAGATCACCTGTTCGCTCTTCCCACCATTTACTTCCTTTTTCAGAAAAGTTTTTAAGGGCTTTTGTTCCAGAGTTTTCCAAGGTCACAACTAACTGTGTTGATGACTTGTCAATATTAAGTTGATTATTGAGGTCTAAACCATAAGGTAAAGATAACTCATAAAGAAGTAAAAATTGCGCAGAGAGCTCTTTGTTTTGAGTGATTTTGTAATAATCTTGATTATCTCCATGCATGTTTTTATTCAGACGCTTAAAGGTATCCGTTACTGTATTTACATGACGAACTTCACTCTGAGTTCTTAACCATGCTACAAACTCATCTACATTATTTAAAAACTCCGGATTAGATGCTCCATTACTTGTTTTACTCTCTAGTGAGTATTGTACTTGGTAAACACCTGTTAGGTTTTCGTTAATAAAATCAGAATCTTGCCTAAACTCCGTTGATTTATCAAAGTACTCAACAAAGTTATCTTCTAAATTGTTGCTGGTAATAAAACTTAAGACAATGGCAGAAACAACTATAGATGCCACAAAAATACTTTTTTGTTTTGCAATGATAAATGACGACAACGATTCCATTCTTTTAACAAGTTTTGAATCAACACCTTTTGCTTTTGCTGGCAATATTGCCATAAGTGCAGGAAGTAGTGTAACAGATAAAACAAATGCTGCCATCACTCCAATTGCTGTTATATTTCCAAGGTCGTGAAAAGGAGGTGCATCTGAAGCGTTCATAGATAAGAACCCAATAGCAGTAGTAACTGATGTTAAAAATACTGGACCAAAGTTAATACGTAAAGACTCTTTTATTGCGTCATTTTTACTGTGACCTTTTCGCATTAATGAAAACATGGTAATCAGTAGATGTATGGAATCAGCAACGGCCAGTGTCATAATAATGGTTGTCGCAGCTGATGATGGAGGGGTTAATAAAATTCCTAGATATCCAGCAATTCCCATCCCACTCATCATAGATAAAACAATTACAATAAAAGTGGTAAAAGTTGCACTAATTGAGCGTAAAAGTAGAAACGTAACCAATACAATAATCAAATACATTGCAGGAACTAAAGTCCCCATATCTGACATAGATGCCTCAAAAAAGGCATTTGACAACACCACAACACCAGTAAGATGAATATTCACATCATAAGATTTTTCAATCTCTTCTACTAGCTTTCGTACTTCTCCCACTGCAATTGGAGCTTCATCATTACTTTTTTGTGGCATCTGAAAAGTGATATTTATTCCAGTGACTGTTGCATCTTTATTAATAAGTTGATTAATTAAAAAGGGTTCATTAAGAGCCACTTTTTTAACTCTATCGAGTTCTTCTTGAGAGAAGTTCTTCCCACCTTCTATTAAATCCTCAACAATTAAATCATCATCAATTCCACGAGAGTATTGAAAATTACTGATTGAATCCACTCTTAAAGCAAAAGGTAATTTCCAAGCTTCTGCAGTAATTTTTTCAACTGCATCCAGAGTATCTTGAGTAAAAACCTTTCCATCTTTTGGTTCAATACCTATTAAAACATTATCTATTTTAGTATAAGTTTTTTGCATTTTTTCAAAAGCTTGAAGTTGCGGATTGTCATCACTAAAAAATACTCGATAGTCATTATTGAAGCCTAAGAATCTCGCTCCCGAAGCTGCTCCAAGACCAACAAGAAGTGCAAGTATTAGTACGAGCCATCGGTACTTAACAACGAAGTTACTGTAACCGACCAGCCAACTATTTATTTTATTCATTTTATTTCCTTTTTTATTTTTGTAATAATAACGCAAAATTTCACATTTACTGCATCTAAAAATACATATTTTTATGCAGAAAATACTTTTAAAAACAATATTTCTTGTTTGAAGGCTAATTAATCTAACTAGTTAGTTATATTTTATAAATTAAATATCTAACCAGTTAGTTACTTATTTATTGAAAAAAAAGGAGCTACTTTGCTCCAATTAAAACCTTTATCGTAATTAACGCATCCAAGAATTCTTCAGGTCTTTTTTTTAGTTTTGAACTAACCGATGCACCATTTAGTATTCCTACTATCTGCCTACCTACTAAAGCTGAATCCAATTCTACAGATGCAAGGCCTTTATCTCTTGCTTCTTCATAAATCCTTTGATGAAATTTTTCGAACTCAAGAAAAATATCTGTAATTTTATGTCTCATCTCTTCATTTTCATTTGACATTTCAGTTGACATATTTACAAAAGGACATCCATAAATCTTCCCTTCACTGTCGTACATGAATTTTAATTTTTCATATACTAAATTAATAAAAGATTCTAATCTTAAAATAGGATTTGGCTCAGAATCCAATTGGGCGTTTAGTAGAAAATCTTTAGACATCTCTCCCATAAAGTCAATTCCATCTAATGCTACTTGTTCTTTGGATTTAAAGTATTGGTAAAAAGAGGCTTTGTTAATTTGTGCTTTTTTTACAATTTGATCCACTTTAACCAAATTATAACTGTGCTCCCAAAACATAGTTGCAGCAGTTTGTAAAATACACTTTTTTGTCTCTTCGCCTTTAGTTCCCATTACTTTCCTTAATTAAAGTAACTAGTTGGTTACTTATTTGTAATTATAAGTGATAGAAACTTAAATTTAACTTAATAGATAAGCTATGAACCTAACACCTACTTGTCTATTTTTGGAAATTTTTTGTAATTACAGGTCTTTGTTGTGTGGAGTTTATTTTGGTAATAACTTTTTGGGGTCTCTTTCATAAAGTACTTAAACTCCCTAGTAAAGTGCGCTTGGTCAAAAAAACCAGTATCGTGTGCTGTTGTTGTCAGGTTTTTTATCTTAAGAGAACTTAACAACTCTTTGGCATGACGCATTCTAATAATACGAATGTATAACTTAGGACTGATACCTATCTCTTTTTTAAAGGTTCTCTCAAGTTGTCGTATACTTACATCAAATTCAATACATAAGAGATCTAAAGAGACATCTCCTTTTTGACTTAGAATTTTATTTATACACATAAAAATCCATGGGGTATTTTTTTTCTTAGAAGATTTGAGTTTTTCGATTAAAAAGTTTTCAATGAGTTCAATTTTTTCAAGATTTGTTTTCTTTTGTATAAGAGATTCATAGAGAGAATTTAGAGGCCAAGCAGAACTGCTTTCAAAGGCAATGTTTTTGTCAACAAAAGATTGCATCTCTTCTTCAAAAAATATATACGCACCTGCTGCTTTAAAACGAACACCAATTAAATCTAAGCTTTTACTAAAGGTTAGATAAGAGGGGTATCGTGTTGGTCCATCTATTGTAAATTTGTGTTGACATAAAAAATTTTGATTATTGACATTGATACTATAATCATCCGCAAAGTTAAATACAAAACCCATGCTAGCATCACTTAGTACTTTGCACGTCATAGCCTGTTCAAAATCTTCTTTTTGAACAACCCAATAACTATGAATATAGGGTTTTAGTAAGTCATGGGTTTCATATAGTTTAAAGTCAAGTTCGTCAAGATTTGGATTAAAATAGCCCATGGTACCTCAGTTTTCTATAAAATATGTTCTTTAACCTCTTCCATTATAACATCAAGTTGCTCACTTGTGTATTTTACAGAATCAATACCATAGATGTAATAGGGGTCTAATTCTTTCATTCCTAAAGAGTAAGCTGTTGTTGAATAAGAAGTGAGACACTCTTTTACTTTTACTCCCATTTGTTGATATTCCTCTTCACTTGCACCAATAGTGACTAACATTTGGAACTTTTTATCTTGAAGTTTTAAAGTTTGCCATGTGCCATTTTCATCGTATGTAAAGGCAAAGCCATTTGTAAAAACATCATCTGTCCATTGTTTTAAAATTGAGGGTGCGGTGAACCAATAAAGTGGGAATTGAAAAACAACTTTATCTACATTGACTAAATCATTTTGTTCTTTTTCGATATCAAAATCAAAATTTTTATATAAAGACTTGATATCTTTGTAAATAATATTTTCTTCATCTTCTAAAGTCTCTTTTATTTTTTTATTAACCGTTGAGTCATTAGGATTGCTGTGTGCCATAATAACGAGTGTTTTGTTTTTCATAATTGTCCTTTTTTAGAAGTATATATAAAATATTTTATTTTTAATTGTACAAAAGCGACAATTGAGTAAAAATTATGAGATAACTAAATCCTTTACATCTCTTCTTGGAGAATGCTCAACTTTAGCTGCAGTACCTATTCTAAAAAACATCTGAACAGTGTGCTGCTCTGGAACTTTTAGGTAGTCTAAAAATTCTTTTTGTAAATCATTCATATCAGAATATTCTTGAAGTACCTGACTCATTGGATGAATTACCAATCCCAAAGAGCTAGCAAGAAGATTGATTCTTTCATATACACGTCCAATTTTTACTTGATCAAGTCGGTTATTATTTGTTGTACTTAACCATCCAAAAGTTGTAGTTGAATCCACTTGATTTTGAGTCATAGATATTGCTTCTTTTCCAAAAGAAATGGGATCTTTCTCTGCACTTGTTCTTGAAAGAAAGATATTTTCTAGGATGAATTTTTTTACTCCAGAAACACCACTTTGTGCTAATCCAAAACCATCTTTATGTTGATTGATTTCTTCTTTACTGAATCTGAACATTTTAATGGTTTCCATATCTCTATCGTGATTGGCTGATTCTATTCTCATTCCATTAACCATAATTTCTCGTAGTTTTTCAATATGATTACTTTTGCTCGTAATATTGAGTGAAAACCCACCTTCGAGTTCTTCTTTGATTTTAGCTTGAAGTATTTTTAACTTATCCAAGGGTGCTTTTTCATTGGTATATTCTCTTTTATTAGATTGTCTGACCAGGATTTGATTAAATAATGGGTCTTTGGAGATACTCTTATCTTGTATCAGTTGAATTGATGCCACGGGTTTATTTTCAATAACACTGTTTGAATACTCACCTTGAGGAAAGTAGCTGATAATTGCTTTATATCCAAAGTTAAGAGCTGCAAGATTTAAATTCTCTAGAAAAGTACCTTGCCCAATATGAATTTGTCTAAAAGGGGGATCTGTATGAGGAAGAGTTCTTTGTGTATCTACATACAAGTCAAAGTTAAGTTCATCTTTAAGCTGTATTAACCAAGGTTGTTTGTTGTGAGGGTTAGGTGCTAAAATTGCATAAGATAAAACAATTACTCGAATATCTTTTTCATGGATGTTATGCCCATCCCATGAACTTGTCTCTACTTGTTTATTTTCAAAACATCCTGTAAAAATTCCAGGTACTAACATAACTCCAGCTGTTGTTGCAGAGATTTGGATGAAGTTTCTTCTTTGCGTGTTCATTGTGATTCCTTAATTGATTTAAGAAATTGTAGTACAAAGAAAAAATTGTGTCATTCACATATGTTAACTTTTAAAAAATTACTTGGATTCATTTTTCAAACGACTTAAAGATTGAGGTGCAATACCTAAAAAAGTTGCCAGTTGATGTTGAGGAACTTTTTTTAACAATTGCTGGTTTTCTTGCGAAAAATCCTCATATCTCTGTTTTGCTGTTGT
>Ga0209707_1002217_pt1 | contig 10328 bp, 7 predicted proteins | sample EN4Hudsemesocosm_FD_184630 | JGI IMG/M metagenome (GOLD analysis project Ga0209707, IMG submission 184630) | Methane-oxidizing microbial communities from mesocosms in the Hudson Canyon - EN4B Hudson Canyon (SPAdes) (version 2) | ecosystem: Environmental > Aquatic > Marine > Cold seeps | place... | reverse complement strand
TATTATTTTTCTTTGGACTAGGTACATTAGGCCCTTTACTAGGTTTTGGATTTTTCGCAAATTTAATGTCCAGAAATACCATTCACGATTTAGTCAGAGTTTCAGGTGTTTTAGTGATTATTATGGGAGTCATGATGGCTAATCGAGGCTTAATGCTAACAAAGTCAGGCTATGACTTTAAATCAGTAAAAGGGCGAGTGACAGAAGCCGTAAATGAAATTTATGTGGAAAACATAAAGATAGAGAATAAAAATGAGTAAAGCTCTATTTTAATAAAGAGTAATTAACAAATCACAAGTTAGTCCTATTTAACAAAATTATCGCTAGAAGTAGGAGGGGCCTATTGGCCGCGACCGCTCTTGATCTTATTTTGCTCGCGGCCAATAGGCTCCCTCCTACCAATAAGAATAACTTAAGGGTTTACTGGTTTTTTTATAAACCTGTGAATTGTATAGAGCCATCGTTTAATATTCTTAGACCTTAGTACAAACTTTTTAAGCTGCCTGTACGGCAGTGAACTATTACAGGGGCAGTGGTTGATGATCCCGACTTTTCTAAGCTGCCTGTACGGCAGTGAACACGGCATAGTCATAAAATCACTCGAGACTGAGTTTCTAAGCTGCCTGTACGGCAGTGAACTTCAATAGAAGACAAAGTTATAGGCTCAATTTTTTCTAAGCTGCCTGTACGGCAGTGAACGTCAATTATATTAGTCGTGTTTTTCGATGGGTTTTCTAAGCTGCCTGTACGGCAGTGAACGCGGTAAAATTCGGATTATCAGTACCCACAACTTTCTAAGCTGCCTGTACGGCAGTGAACATACAAATGATTCACTGCGCTGGTCATCATCTTTTTCTAAGCTGCCTGTACGGCAGTGAACCTCAACAGGAGCTGATGGCGGTAATTCGTGAATTTCTAAGCTGCCTGTACGGCAGTGAACAACTGCTCAATTAACTCATCCAGCTCAGTGCTTTTCTAAGCTGCCTGTACGGCAGTGAACAGGTGGGTTAGTAGTAAGCCATGTCTGATCTATTTCTAAGCTGCCTGTACGGCAGTGAACACAAAACCAGAACGAATAATCAAAATATACAATTTCTAAGCTGCCTGTACGGCAGTGAACGCAGTGTTAGCGCGTTAATTGATTCTGGGCGTTTTCTAAGCTGCCTGTACGGCAGTGAACCCAAGTTTAACGCATAAAAAAATAGTTACAACAAAAACTTAGCGATAAAACAGAGCTTTTACCCTTTGTTTTTAAGTTTGTTGTAACTGTTTGATTTTTATATATTGTTAAAGAGCGTAAAAAATAAAGGTCAAAATAGGTTTAAATCTTAAAATAAAGGGATATTCCCCTCTTTACTGAGTCCATAACAGTTAAAGTTACCTATTTCGAATTTATCAGAAATTACCTGTTCAATAAAAAACCTAAACTGATTTTCTGTTGTTAGGCTGTGCATATTAATAAAAGGGAGTTTTGTTTCTTTATCAGAAAAACCTTCAAGATGAGTTAATGCTTGTTCTAATGTTTCACCTTTACGTTGAGCGCGCCTTTTGGCTAGTCTGTGAATATTTGTATCAACTTGTTTCCTTTTAAAACATGCATATTGATTAATGGATGTTGGTACCTGTTTTATTGATGTGTAGTGGCTATAGTCAGTTAAGCGATTGAGCCATTGACCAATATCCAATTGTTCTAACTGTGTTTGTTCATTGGCAAATAAGCGTAATTTATCGCCTAGTGGAAATTGTTTATCCCTGTATTTTGGGAAGGAAACAGCAATAGCCGATTGATTTTCTGCTATTTTGTTTTCAACCAAGGCTAAATGAACTTGTTGATAGACCTTTTGCCACAAAAAGCCTAAATTGGCTTCTGCATCAGGTAACAAGGTTATATCTATATAATATTTCATCTTAACCTCTATTTATCACTCTCTCCAAAAACACCACCGCGTACTAAAGTTGCCATCACATAATGCTCATCTTCAATACGGCCTAGTTTTCCACCTCGGGCAAAATTATCAAAAAAAGTATAAAAATCCTGTTTATCTTTGGGGGTACGGTAGGCTTTGCCTAAATTGGTGACCGCGCCATAAGGTTCTATGGCAATAGGGCCTGCACTAGAATCTACATCATCAAATTCAGGATACCAAGTATCAATACTGCGTAAGGCATTGCCTATTTTTTGTGAATGTAATGCCGCTATATTATTCACTTGATATAGGATTTTACTTTTATTTCCCTTGCCTTTATCAAGCACTAATTCTTCACTGGGATAAACTTCTTGAGCTTTTCCTGTTTGTGCGTAGCAATTAATTTCTAGCATTAAAAAGTCATCTGTACTTGCTAGGGCTTGAGCAATTCTATCGCCGAGTGAATTTACATTTTCATCATTAGATTCAAATTCTCGTGTGCTAAAGCTTGTTGCATCAAACGTCCATTGTTGTTCACTGTCTTTATTTAAGGCTTTAATCTGTACTTCTATATTTTCTGCACCCACTCTATTTCGCCATAAAAACCGAGCATTTGCTAAATTCATGGCATATCTTCGACCTAGTTCGGTAAAGTTTTCTCTTTCGATATAATCTGTTACCGCTGTGGTGTAACTTTGTTTAAAAAGTGCGTTATTACAAGCAGAGGGCTGTTGCACGCCGCCTAATACTTTTAAGGTGAAGTATAGTTTTAAGGTATCTTGCTCAACCCCTAAAGCACAAACATCGACTGTTTGAAGGTTTGCTTTTTCAACCTCGGCATTTAGCTTTGCTGGGTCATCTTGAATAGCTTTTTTTAATCGATTTGAAATAGTCCCTCTTACTGACTTTTCAATCAGTTTAAGTGCTGTTTCATTTGTTCTATCATCCCATTTTGTTCCATAGAGGTAGCCGTCCGATGGGACTAGTTTTTTCTCGAATGCCAATACGGATGCGATATTTTCTTTTTTAGCCATGATATATTCCTTTTTAATATGATTGATTCACTTGTTGACACAAATATAGATTATTTTCTGTTTCTACTTGATATTGCCAGAGTATTTCATTAATTGATTTAATTTGATGGGGCATTTTAAATTCGCCTAAAGTGACTACACTTTCTGCAAAACGATGAGGCGTATCTGGGTCACGCTGGTTTTTAGCTTCACCTAAGTCAGAAATACCATGAAAACCTGTAGCAATAGGGACTATCCAGCCTGCTATTTTACGCTTGCTTGTCCAACTTACTTTCTCATTATCATCTTGATCACAGCTATGATGGATAGCAAGAAAGTCTAGTAAGGCTTCTATTGCATCTTGCCCTTGTTGCATGGCATTTTGCATAAGTTCTCTGCGGTCTATAATGGCGTAACCAGGCATTAATTGACGTGTAATTTGATGTAAATTTTTATCATCCCCTTCCGCTAATCGATAGATTTTTGGAGGATTAAAATCGAGAATATCTCCTCCAGCTATTTTCATATTAGCCATTAAGCAGTGAGTAATTTTATCCAATAGTGGGTCCTCATCATCTTTGGATACGCCTGAACAATCTATCAATAAAGAGATGTTTAAATGACAACGTGCTTCTTCAATAAAAGCGGATCGTGCTCCGGTCTTATCTAACGGATTTCCTGTGCCTATAATTGAGTGAACATAGTCGCCTACGCCTTTATGTGTTTGTAAGTCACATTGGTGGCTTGTAACAGCAGTGGCATTAAAGCGTAATTTATCAAAACCCGCGTGATTAAGTTTACGTTGCAGAGCATGCGTTGCACCCAGCCATGCGGTCATAGCAGGAAAACCTATAGTAAAAGGACTGGAGAGTGCGTTGGCATTGTGAACTTTAAGGTGAGGAATTAATAATAACGTTTTTATATCGCCAATCATCTTAATGCTTCCTTGTTTAAATCAACAATGCTTTTAATTTTTAATAGCTCATCTTTACTCAACTTTATTGCTTGTTTTGCAAAGGTTTTTTCATAAGAACGGATAATCCAGCTGGATATTTCTTTGCTTAATTTATCTAACCAACCATCAGTCTCTTCACGTTCTTGTTTGAATTTATCACAAAGCCATATTCGTTGATGAGGTTTAAGCCTAGAGGTTGGCTGGTAATATTGATCATTAGAAATGGAACGAATCGCCCACATTTTATTAATCAGCCGATCCATTAATTCTTGAATACGATAATCACGGCCTTCTCTAATATTAATATTGTTGTAATCTGTTTTTAAAATTTTATGAAAGGCCTGTAGTACATCATGATAATCTCGATAGCGAAAAGACTCTGTGAAAAAATTTGTTTTTGGGAAATGGATGTTGCGTATTTCTATCTTTGGTGGGACAGAATTTAACAAATAATAAGATTGAAACTTGTTGTTCAGACCACTTATATTTTTAGGGTGGTCACCGCCATGCTTAGTAACAGTGAGGTTTGAAATTGACGAGAAACCAAGTTCATAAAATTTATTATCTTTTTTTGATTTTTTACCTATATAGGCCGTAGGTGATCTGTCATTTATAAATTCAATTTTTTCTTTAAAGGCAAAAACTAGACCCGATGGCTGTAATAAAGATAATAAATGATAATTATTTTCTATAGGAAAATATGTTTGTTTTACCAATTTATTTGTTCTTAAATCTTGGGTATTTAAACAAAGAGCAAACAATTTAACCCATGAATTTGCATGTTCATCTGATACTGAAAATATCTTTGTAAAGGCTTTGATGTTATTGTTTTCAATATGGTTTAAAAAAGTATCCCCTTTATATTTTAGAGATAAAAACTTAAATACTTTTAATTTGGTTGCATTAATATGCATATCAAAATCAACACTTGTATTTCCTGTTTTTATAAGGCCATCGGCTTGGAATGTTCCTACGGAATACAGTTTAGGGTATTTGCAAGCGGGATTACTCATTTTAACTGCATGACTTACAATTGTTCCTTGTGAGGAGTCTTTTGCTAGCTGGTCAATTTTCGACTGAATATTATTTAAAGCTAAGCCATCTTCCAATAGTTCATCCTTAAATAGTAAGTAAAAATCTAAAGCCTCAGAATTTAAGTGTTTCGCTATGTCTATACACTCAGTTACTTGGGTTTCAGTTAAGTCTAAATCAAGTAATAATAATGAACCTAAAGGATGGTTTAAGTCACAAATAATTTTAAACGTTTGCTTGTAAGCAACTTCTAACGTTAAGAGTTCATACTGTTGTATTATTTTTGAAGAGGTTGAAAAGTGTGAATCTTTTTCTGTAAAAGATAAGGTTCTTTTTAACCAATGATAATACTGAAAAGATCTCTCTATCTGTTTCTTAAGTTTACTTTTTTCTTCATCAGTGGACTCATTAGGTAAAGCATGTAAGGCATTCTTTATTTCAGTTTTTCTCAACTTATCAATGTGCTTTTTTATTTCATTTTCCATAGTAATCCTTTGCTTTAATTAAAATAATTTTTTAGAGCTGATATGACAGTAGTTTTTTAATTCTAGGTTTAAAGCTATTTATTTAACTGTTTTGATAAACCTCACCCCGATGAGCAACTTTAACAATCAGAATAATCAATTCAGTATCTTGAATCTCATAAACAATTCGGTATACACCTTGTCTTACACGATAACGCTCTTGGCCTGATAATTTAATACAGCCTTCTGAACGTGGATTCTCACTGATCGAATTAATACGTTTTAAAATCTTTTCTACATCTTTATTGGGGATACTGCGTAAATCTTTGGCAACTGATTTTTTAACAACAATCTTATAATTTGCCATGCGCTTTTAAATCCTCAAGCAATGCTTCATAACTTAAAGTAGATTCTTGTTTTCTTTCTTCAAACGCTGATAAATCTTCTTGGTCTTCTCGTAAAGCTGTTCGCATAGCTTCATTGACTAGCTCTGAAACTGATTGATGTGTTGTTGCCGCTTTAATTTTTAAGGCTTGGTGTATAGAGGGGTCAAAATAGACTGTTGATCTTTTTGATAGCTCTGCCATGGTAAAGTCTCCAAAATGTAAATTATTTAAATAACGTTATAACACCATAGCGTTAAGATTGATAGCCACTCAATGTGTTTTTAAATACAGTTTTAGCTCTAAAGCTCTCTCTTGCTGGAGAGGGTTGGGGTGAGGAGACCTAAAATAAATCTCTTTTACAAAACGCTTTTGTTTTTTTGATTTAAGAGCAAAAGGAAAAAAGAAACATTTTAACCTCTCCTCACCCAACCCTCTCCAGCAAGAGAGGGCTTTAGAGCACTGTCTATTATTATTTAAATACGCTAAGTAGTTACTAAATTTATTTATAGTTTTACCAACCCAAACTGATCGTTATATTGATACTCTGTATTATCCCGTAGAACAAAATTTAACTCGCCAAAACGCAATGAAATACGCTTTTTATTGCTATCTTGTTTTTCTGCATATTCATCTAACAATTCCTGATAATTACGTTCTAGCCATAAGTTTTCTTTTTCACTATCAGAAAGTTGATAATGTTGTATTTGGTGAATGCTTTCACGGTTAATCGGTCTCCCTTTTTCGTCTTTTTCTGCAAAATAACAACATTCTGTTTCTTCATCATAAGTTAAAAACAGATTAATACTGGCCTCACTCTTTCTAAACGGGTTTAGATATTGCGGCATTGCAGTTAAATACCATGTACCTGTTAAATAACCTTGTAAAGACTCTGGCCCCAAACGTTTATATGCGGCTAATTCTGATTCAATAACTGCATGTTCTAAATCAATGAGTGATGAACGATAATTGAGTGTTGTATTTTTTTGTATTCTGGGTATCGCATTTAGATTTTTTTCTATTGTTGCGTTATCAATAAGGTCTGTTAAATTATGCGTTTCTAAATTTATTTTTTCTTCGTAACCTGGTCGATTAAAATACTTCTCTCCCTCTTTATCATTGTCTTTATAGGCTTTCCAGTTATATTGCATTAAGGCAATATTGGCATGATTTGTTTCTCCATCACGATGCCTGCGTACTCTTCCTGCCAGTTGAATAATAGAGCGATAAGAAGAGGGTTCTATTATTGCCCAATCAAAATCATGGTCTCGCCCGACTTCTTCAACAGGCGTCGCTACCAAAATAAAAATAATGTTTTTTGCTGTACTTTGATCAAGATGCTTTCTAATAATTTGGTCTTTAAAGGCTTCCGGCGGTTCATCTTGCTGTTCTTTACGCTTTAAAACCACATCTAAATGTTGTTCTTGAATATGTCGTAATAGCAAAATTTGCTGGCTATGATAAGCCATTACCCTAACTTGTATGTCTTCTGGGTATTCTTCTTCCAACAAATATTGCGTTAAGGCGATACAAGGGGAAATATTTGCTACTCTAATAACACCAAATGAAACGGCAGTTTCTGTTTGTTGATCAATCGTATGATGTTGTATATGTTTATCAATGATGGCTTGCTTAATATGAGAAAAATAGTGAGTTTGCTGGGTTTTTTCAGCATCAAATTTAACATCATCCATACTTTCATTACATTCGATAATATGCGCTTTACGTTTAGCAACTTGTTGTTTTAACTTTTCCACCCGTTTGTTAATAAACTGAGTATGGTGAAGCTGGTAATTTTTAATCGCCTTTTCACTGCTCTGGCTATTGATAGTCGTTACTTCGGTTTTAAATTCATCTATCCAGGCACAGCCAATACTATTATTTACATCACGGCTTAGGCAATAAAGCTGCCAGCCTTTTTTATAGGCATTGAAATAGCCTTCTGCTAAATCAGGGGGAATAGTGGCGGATGAAATCATCACTTTTCGACCTAACATGCCCACCAAATGAATTAATCGACCGATAGCTATTAAGTCGGAACCTGTAAAATCATCAATTTCATCAATGACCAAATCAGAGGACATTAAGCGTAAACTAGGTAAAATATAGCGTCCTCCGCGTTTGGTTTCTGTTGCGGCCATGATATGGTCTATTGTGCAGGCTAATACAGGCGCGTATAAAAACTTTCGGTCTTTCTCTTTGCGTAAAACGGTAGCAAGACCTTCTTTTGCTATATTGCAATCATAATCAATCGCTTCATCTAGTAATGATTCTTCTGATTCTGAACCGCTAGACTCGCTCGAAAATTGATCTTCTTCTGTTTTTGCTTGATTGTGTAAATCAGCTACGGCTTTTGATCCGATTAAAACAGCTAATTCAGAATTGTCTAAACCTATTCGGTTACGATATTCATCACCTGTTTGTAGTGTTAGGGTTCTTAGCCCTAATGCGAGAATGTAGCGCAAGCTTTTCCCCGTAGGTGATAAGGCTTGCATCACTTTGGCATTAGCGTATGTCTTACCACAGCCTGTGCTTGCCATATTAACGGCAAAAAAGCCTTTTACCTCTTGGGATTGTGCTTCTTTCCATTGTGCTATTTTATTAACAGCTTTATTTTGCCAGCGAAAAGCGGCGGGGGTTACTGTTCTTAGCCCTTTTATATCATTTGCTGTGGGTAGTTCAGTTTCAAACTGAGGCAATTTATGCGCATTATCTAACGCTTGTTTGGCTACACCGAATAAATGCTCATCCAATTTTTGTTTAAAATTGTTGTCATTATCCGTATTAGCATAAAGTCCTATAACATCTTTCCAGCCAGCATCAGCATCTTTTGAAGAATAATTATGATCACCTAGCATTAAACATAATCTTGAATGATGTAATATCAGCCGAAAGCTACCGTCTTGCATGGCTGTTTCAATCAAAGGTTGGCAGGCATGTAATTTCTTTGCCCACTTTTTTACTTGGCTAAGCCATTTTGTTGATTGACTGATTAAGCCATTGGGAAATTCAAAACAGGCATTTACCCGTTTTAGATATTCAGCTTCATCATGCTTGTTTTCATAGCCCCATTCTTGGGTAATTCTTTTTAAAATATCATCAATATCGTTTGCAGCTTCATTCCGCCAGTCGTCTTTAGTGAGAGGCAGTCGATGATGTGAAACAATAAGCCATGCTACTAATTTAGCTGTCATTGGCAATTGATCTAAGGGGTTTATTGTATCTGGAGTAATATTGTTTTTTAGCTGGCTTTCATCGATATTTCCATCCATTAGAGTAGACAACCAGTCTGAGTCAGTTTCAGTATGCCCCTGTTGAATCAATGCATTAAGCAATAAACAAGAAATCCATTCATGACGAAGAGGGTCGCCTTTATATTTGTATTTACTATTAGGCTTTAGTTTTTCTTGAAATAATTTTGAAGCTTTACCCCAGTCATGAAAGAGAGCTGAAATAGCGGTTAAGGCTTTTATAACAGGTAGGTATTTCCAGTCATTTTCATACTGCGTATTTACTATTTGTTTTTGCGTCCAATTAACTGGAACATAACCATCGGCATTAAATTTATCCCGATTTCCCACTAGCCAAACCAAATCACTCCGACTACGACTCCTAATCCAATGACAAGAAACAGCTGTGTTTTTAGTCGCTGATTTTCTTAATAGCTTCTTCACCGCCTGCAAACCTTCATCAGTAATCACTGTTTGCCAGGTACGGCTTCCAATTCTATTGGCAAAAGCATCTAATACACGCCGGGTTCTATTCAGTGCTTTATGCTCACATTGAGAAACAAAGGTGACCATCATAAGTCTTTACCTTCCTGACTAGCTTTCTTAACCGCATCAAACATAAAATCCAGTGCTTTATGTTGGGTGAAATTCTGTAAACATTGCTGCCTAAATTCCTGCTCGGTGGCTTGCTCTTTGGCACAGATAAACGCCCAGGGCAGTATAAGCGTATCTTTAATTAAATCAGCCACGTCAAACACTAGCGCACCCCGTCTGGTTTTACCATGCATCACGGCAAATCCATGGGGAATACCTAGTACCCAAAGCGTGGTGGCGGCGAGTCCATAGGCTAAATAATTACCGTGATTTAAAAAGGCATTGGCATCGTCAATACTGTCATGCTGTCGTACAAAGTCTTTTTGTTTGGTGTGATTAGCGGCTATTTTATACAGAGATTTGGTAAGTTTTGCTTCGACTAAGAGTAAGTTTTTCACATTGGGGCAGGCTTCTATTTCTGAGGCAAATAAATTAAGCGCCTGTTTTATTTTTTCATCTTCTGTTGTGAATCCTTCATTTTTTAGGTCTCGATCTTTGCTCCAGACTTTTTGCATATATTGGATACGTTGCTGCTGGAATTGTTTGGCTACTTTAAGGCGTTTGTCCTGTTCAAACCAGAAGGCCATCCAGCCTTGTACATATTCAGTTGGGCGGTATTCACTTTGCGGGGATAGCCATTCTATTTCGTTGGCCGCAATAAGTGGCGTTCCTCCACTGCCACTAAAACCAATTAATACACCTGCTGATGCTAGCATTCTGACTGCGGCTTGAGTAATTGATGTGCCTGTA
>Ga0209707_1002211_pt1 | contig 10344 bp, 6 predicted proteins | sample EN4Hudsemesocosm_FD_184630 | JGI IMG/M metagenome (GOLD analysis project Ga0209707, IMG submission 184630) | Methane-oxidizing microbial communities from mesocosms in the Hudson Canyon - EN4B Hudson Canyon (SPAdes) (version 2) | ecosystem: Environmental > Aquatic > Marine > Cold seeps | place... | reverse complement strand
ACCAATAAAATAATACGGCGACGCATAATTCATCCTCTTAACGACTCTTTTTAATAATAGCAGTAAAGTAGACTATTAAGGTTTACACTGCCTTTTATCTCTATGCTTTTAGCACCTTATTGACTAAGTTTGTGATCAGCTCTTGAGTCAGGGGTTTTAGTACAAATTCTTTTATACCAATTACTTTTACAGATTCTTCATCGACAAGATTACTGTATCCAGTGCAAAGAATAATGGGTATATCCGGGCGTATCTGAAGCATTTTCTGGGCAAGCTCAGAGCCAGTCATACCAGGCATAGTCTGGTCAGTTATAACCAGATCAAATTTATCAGGGTTGTTTTGAAATATCGCTAAGGCCTCAACACTACTTTGATAGCTAGTCACCTGATAACCTTGTCGTTCCAATAATTCTTGTCCGACCTCAAGCAAAAGTTCTTCATCATCAATAAAAAGTATCCGCGCCGTTCCTTTAGGAATTTCTTCGGCTACTGTGATTTGCTTTAGTTCTTGCTGCTTTATCAGCGGAAAATAAATATGGAAAGTTGTCCCTAGTCCCCATTCGCTTTCAACCGTAATAGTTCCACCATAATCAGCCATAATCCCGTGGATTATGGCCAGCCCCAATCCTGTTCCCGTGCCTATTCCCTTGGTTGTAAAATAGGGATTGAATATTTTTTCCATATCCTCACGCCGTATCCCAGCTCCCGTATCAGATACTGTCAATTGAACATATTCACCCTGCCGGATTTGCATCAGCAGTTCTTTATCCTCGCTTCCAATAACCGTTGTTTTTAAAGAAACAGAAAGTGTCCCGCCTCTCTCTTCCATAGCCTGATAGGCATTAGTACACAAATTCATCAAAATCTGATGTATTTGAGTCGGATCGGCCAGAATAACGCCACACTCTGAATCTATATTTTTAGTGATGCTAATGGTTGAGGGGATCGAAGACCTAAGCATATTCAGTCCCTCTTTAATAACGGCTTGTATCTTTAAAGGAATACGTTCTACTTGAGACTGACGACTAAAAGCAAGTATCTGCTTGACCAGGTCTTTTGCCCGATTTGCTGCAGTTAACACCTTTTCCACATCTTTTTTAAATCGACTGTCAGCAGGGGCATCATCTATAGCCATTTGAGAATAACCAAGAATAATACCCAGAATATTATTAAAATCATGGGCAATCCCACCGGCTAAAGTTCCAATAGCCTCCATTTTCTGAGCCTGAACAAGTCTGGTTTCCAACATGACTCGTTCTCTATCAGCACGTTTTCGTTCTGATATATCCCGAATAAAAACAAAAAAATCCCCCCCTGCTTGTGAGCTGTAATTAACACTGATATCAACATCAATCAAATTACCATCCTTTTTTCTATGCTTGCTCTCAAAACGGCCCGAGCCATTTTTAATAACCATCTTAACGTGCTGTTCAACTTCTTCAGCGGATTCCTTTGCTTCCATGTTGGCAATGCTAAACTGCAGTATTTCCTCACGACTAAACCCAACCATCTTGCAGTAGGCCTCATTGACATCCACAATTCTGGATTGATTATCAACAACCCAGAAACCATCAATAGAGGTTTTAATGATATTTTCATAGCGCTGACTTTCAAAAAACTGTTCAGTAATATCCTGAGTAAAGCCAAATGAATGCGTTATTTGACCGCTTTTGTTAGCGATATCTTCAGACTTTTCTATAACAACTCTAACCTCGCCATCATCTCGAATTATTCGATGGATACACTCATAGGGGGTTTTATTAGTAATGGCATGGCTATATGCTTTATCAACCCGCCCCCTATCATCAGGATGTATTGCATCCAGAAAAGCCTCATAAGTAGCTCCGAACTTCTGAGGTGTTTTTCCAAAAATACGGTACTGTTCGTCTGACCAGCTGAGGATGTTTTTTTCTATGTCTAAATGCCAGCTACCCAGCTTGGCAATTTCTTGGGACTTATTTAGAATGGTTTGATTGATTCTGAGTTGTCTGGTTGATTCCAGAAGGTTTTGCCGCATGTTATTTATTGCACTCACAACATGATCGAGTTCATCCTCCTTGTTATTTGCTGATGCTGGGCGCTTCAAACGAAGACTTTCGCCTTCTTTTTCCATATCAAGCCTGTTTACAAAATGCGCCACCGTAGCGAGATGCCGTGTTACAAGCTTTCTAAATATTACCAATATAATCGTAGCAAATAGAAACACCGTAACCGCTGTAACCATTAAAGCAATACTTGCACCAGCAAGTAACTCCTTATATACGTTATTTAATCCGGCAATAACGAACAATGTCCCAAGTCGCTGCTGTCTGTTACCCTCTTGGTAAATCAGTTCAAATTTATGTTCTATGGTACTGTCTGACTCAATAGCGCCTGATGACCAGGCTGTGTTTCCTGCAATATTGATATAAGCTTTTTCGATACTGGGCAAGCTCAACATGCCATCAAGTTGAATACCAACCTGCTTATCGTTATAGACCCAAACATTATCAATAAGACTATCTAGGTGTCCTGTTTTAACCAGGGCAAAATCTGTGGAGATCTGCCTCATATTTGCCCTGTATGACAGATACAGCTGTATTGAGCTGCTTGCTAAGATGGCAATAAAACTCATCAGCACAACATAAGTAGTTAACTTGCGTGCCAGTCTGTTTGTTTTGAAATTATGACTATCCATATATCCAATAATAGCGATAGATAAAGACTATAATCAACCTCCACCTAGCCTTCATGTATGCCCCCCGTGAAAGCCTAATTTTGCTCTTTAATACAGCTTAACAGAGATGCATTAAATTTATCTAGAAAACCCGCGTTAGCATCCAGGAATAGCTTGCTAAAATAGAGAGCAGTGGGCTTTTCCTTCGCCACAAAAGTCTTAAGATTGAGCGGGTCAATAGAGCGTTGCTTTATCGTCTTATTCAGGTCTAAATTATTCATTAGTGCTACATCAATTCTTCGATTGATTAACATTTTTAATGCTTGCTTATTTGAATCGACAGCATTAATTGTTTTATTTAGTTTTCCCTGTTTGTATTGTTCTTCAAGCCATGCGAGTCTGGCACTCCCCAAGTTAGCAGCAAATTGTAAATGGCTCAAATTATTCAGAAAAATTTCAGCATCCTTCCTGACAACATATAACCATTGAATAGTAACAAACGGGGTAGACCAGGTGGCATATTCATCACGCCTGCTGTTCCTGGAAGCCATAAAAAAACCATCAAACAAACCTTGTTCTGTGTCTCTTTGTGCGCGTTCCCAAGGCACTTTTATTATTTCATAAGGCATATTAGCCTTACCCATTGCACAATGCACTAAAGGTTCTCCAGCTGTAGACAATAAACTCCCTGCTCTTTGGGTCGCCAACTTGATAATTTGCTGTTCTGATTGCGCAAAAGAAGAATAGAGAACTACTGTTGCCAACATGAGTGCAATAAGTGTTATTCTGAATCGCATGTATTGTTCCTCTTGCCTAGTGTTGCCGATCAAGCGCGCCCTACATTGCACGGCTTTCTCATAAAAACTTGGTATAATTACCGACAACTATAACCTATTGATATTTAATGTTATTTATTTTCAATAGGAGGGGCGCAGGCTTTAGCCTGCATTCAGCTTGTTACTCATGCAGGCTAAAGCCTGCGCCCCAATAATACAATAGGCTGATTTTTATCGGCTTTTATTACCACGGCAAGTTTCGTTCCAATTTTTTATGAGAAAGCCGTGCCCTACATTGGCTCATAGTTAAAGTATTTAGTTGCTTTACTTCATTACACTATACTTCAATAATAGCACTAAGTACCAATGTCTATTTAATGTAACATTTTCAAAGATCATGGGGGTGTTTGTAGGAGCGCCCGCCCTCGGCGCGAATAAAACCATGCTCTTTTCTCTAATAAATTAAAAAAATCGCGCCGAGGGCGGACGCTCCTACACGACACCATTTTTGTTAAATTAATTTTTCGTCGATACTTATATTAGTGACATGAGTTTCAACAGCGTTGTTTTTAAAAACATTACCGTCTAAGTAACATAAGTCCATGCCATTCATACAAAGAAACACGCCTTTTGTGGGCTTTAGAGCAGCAGTTTACAGAATAAATATCTGAGCAATTTTGTAGGAGCATCCGCCCTCGGTGCGATTTATTAGAGAAAAAAACATTATTTTATTCGCGCCGAGGGCGGTGGACGGCTCCTACAAATCATTATTAATGTTTTTTGAAAATGTTAATTTAAAAAGGCACAAATACTTATTTCCTTACAAACCTTATGTTTTAAAAGGAACACTCATGTTTAATATGTTAGAGTGAATATATCTGATAGAAAGGTAAGAACACATGAAAGTTTCATTTTTCATTAAATATTTCATTACTTTTTGCTTGGCTTTTATGTTGGCAAATGTTGCTAATGCAGAGGATTTAAAGTGGTCCTTTGTTAGTGATCCATTCCCACCTTTTGCTGATCCTGGCTTAAAAAATAACGGCATTTTTTGGGAGCTAACCGAAGCGGCATTAAAAACTCAAGGTATCGAGGCCACATTACATTTTGCGCCTTTCAAAAGAGCCCTTAATGATTCCAAATCTGGAAAATATGATGCCATCATTTGTGCTACCTTCAACAAGGAAAGGGAGAAATGGTTTTTGTATTCGTTGCCCGTTTTTATTCAAAAAACGGTGTTTTTTAAACTAAAAGAAAGGAAAGACATTGTCTTTGACGGGAGTCTTAAGTCTTTATCAAAGGAGAACAGCAGTATTGCAGTATTACGCGGCTCATCCATGACCGAAGATTTCGATAATGCGGATTATTTGAATAAAATATTTTTAACCCATAATCAACAATCCTTTGCAATGTTAGCTACAGGTAGAGCGGATCTAGTGGTCTCGGGGTTACTAAATGGAAAGGCTATTCTTCAAAAATTAGCTAAGATAGAACCCTACGATTATGAAAATTTAATAGAAGTCGTACAGCCCTCCTTAAAAGATGATTATTACCATATTGCATTTTCGAGACAATCCTCTGATTTTGAAACAAAAACTCAAATTTTCAATAAAGGATTAATGGAGATTAAAAATAATGGAACCTTTAAGTCTATCCTGGAAAAATACAACTTATCGCCAAGCCAATATATCCAATGAAAAGCATTATATTTCTTCCTGGTTATCCATAAGCGAATTAGGCCGCTCTCACAGCCACTAATCATAGAATAACAAAATCAATGACTTACGATTTTGTTATTCAAGAGCTTCAGCCAATTTCAAAAGCCTAGCAGGCATAGTCTCACTGCCATTAAGTTAAGGCAATTATTAGCATAGGATGAGCTGAGGTACGAAGCGCATCTTTTGGAATGATGCGCTTCCTGTCGTCAGCACATCCTATGCTTCTTCTTAACTTTAATGGTTTATCAGGAAGCGTCCAGCACCTTCCTGATTAGCTTGGCAATATCCTTCTTTATAAGAGGCTTTAATGCAAACTCCTTGATACCGATAACCTTGGATTTTTCTTCAGAAATAATAGAACTATATCCAGTGCAAAGGATAATAGGAGTGTCGGGGCGAATTTGCAGCATCTGCCTGGCAAGCTCTGCACCTGTCATTCCGGGCATAGTCTGATCAGTGATTACAAGATCAAACTTTTCGGGCTGGTTTTGAAATACTTCCAGTGCTTCAAGACTGCTATTCCTGACGCTAACTGTGTAGCCCATTCTTTCAATCATATCTTGTCCCATTTCTGCCAACAGTTTATCGTCGTCGATAAAGAGAATATGCTCTTTTCCTCCTATTGTTTCTTTATCTGTTTCTTCTACTGCTGCAACCTCATTTTCAGCTACCGGCAGATAGATATGAAATGCTGTTCCTTTTCCTAAATCACTTTCTACTTTGATCATCCCTCCATAGCTTATGACTATTCCATGAATAATAGCCAGCCCCATTCCAGTCCCTCTGCCAATTCCTTTTGTCGTAAAATACGGTTCAAATATTTTATCTTTAACTTCAGGATTAATGCCCGACCCACTATCCTTTACGGTCAATTCAACATAATGACCTGCCTCACATTGAAATTCAAAAAGGATATCATCCTTAGTCAGTTCCACATTATTAAGGATAATTTCTAATCTCCCTCCCGTTTCTTCCATTGCGTGAAAAGCATTGGTACAGAGGTTCATTAAAATTTGATGAAGGTGAATTGGGTCGGCTAGAATGACGCCACTCTTGGGATCAATGTTTTGCTGGATCTCTATTGTGCTTGGGATGGTTGATGTAAGGAGCTTAATTGCTTCTTTGATAATAGGGGCAGGCTGCATAATCATACGTTCGACCTCAGCTTGCCGACTGAAAGCAAGGATTTGTTTCACCAGATCCTTTGCCTTGTAACCAGCATATAAAGCCTTTTCCAAATACCTTGAAATATGTGAATCTGAACCTACATCATCCTTGGCCAGATCTGTATAACCAAGTATTGTGCCAAGAAGATTATTAAAGTCGTGGGCAATGCCTCCTGCTAAAGTGCCAATAGCTTCCATTTTGTATGCTTGTTGAAGTTTAACTTCCATTTTCTTTTTATCTTCTTCCGCCTTTTTATGCTCGGTGATGTCACGGATAAAGACAAAAAACATCCCGCCACTCTCAGGCGTGTATGTAGTACTAATCTCAATAGACAAAACATTTCCATTCTTGTGCAAGTGCTTGGTTTCAAATCTGTCACTGCCGTTCTTTATTACATTTTGTATTCTTCCCTCTATCTCCTCAGATGAGTTGAATACCTCAATATCCATGATAGACATATTCAACAGTTCATCTCGACTGTATCCGCTCATTCTGCAATAGGCATCGTTTACATTAAGTATTCTGCCGTTTACATCAGTGGTCCAGAAACCATCTATAGAAATTTCTATGGTTCGCCTGTACTTGTCTTGCTCTCGCTTTTGGTCTGTTATATCCGTCGAAATTCCCAACAGCCCCCAAATTGTCTTTTGTTCAGAGTCCGTATAAATTGGCGTCTTGATATCCCAGTACACTCTCCGCTCAGATTCGGCAACGTTAACTTCGATTTCCTCAAATGTCTGTTCGCCCGCAAACACGCGCTGATCTACTTCCCGCAGATGCTTTACATCATCAGGCGGGAAAAAGTGGCTATCATCGCGCCCAAGTAATTCATCAGCCGAACAAGCAAACAGTTCAAGCGTCAACCGGTTAGCGTAGACATAACGAGATTGAGAATCTTTCATGTAGATGTAAGCGGAAACTTCATCAAGCGCAGTGCTGAAACGTTGTGCTTCGGCGAGCGAATTCCGTAGCGCCGCACGCTCGTGTTGAAGTGTCTTCAGTACCCGTTTACGCAGTATGACATGCATTATAAGCATAACAACAAGCACAAACAGGATGGAAATAATAAGCGCTACAGTCCAAGTGAGTTGTTTATATTTTTCATAAAAGGAAAACGGTGTATTTATCACGATGCTTTCAGAAGGTAATTTTGACCTGGATAGGGCAACTCGATCCATTTGGGTATAATCGAACATCGGGATGCTTTGGATATCCGTGAGAATTGGGATGTTGTCAGCTGATTCGCCATGCAAAATTTTGAGGGCCATCTGAGCAGCAGTGGTTCCTTGGTGTATGCCGCTTTCTACCATCCCACCAAGGACTCCAATTCCCATGTAATGCTCCCACATGGAATACAACGGTAAATCGCTACTATTGGCAATCAACGGAATAAACTGCTTATCAGAAAATTTATTTCCGAGACGATCTTGAAAAAAAACCAAGGGAAGAATGACAGAATCACTTTGAACTCGCTGAAGATTCTCTTGTAATTCTTCAGCGGTCACATCAATGAGCTCAGAAAATGTCACGGTATCACTGAAAGCCGGCATGACTTTTCTTACTTGTTTACTGAGGTTTTCTCCAGTGAGCGTTCTATCGCTGATAACTATAATTTGCTTGGTTTGAGGATGCATACTTAAAGCAAGTTCAATAGTCCCTTTAATGTTAAGAGACTCTACAATTCCTGTTATTTCTTTATGGCCGGCAATTAGTGAATCCGTATAGCCATTAATTCCACAAAATACGATAGGCGCATGTGGAAATAATTTGCTCCTTTGGGCAAGCAGAAAGTCCAAGGCGTGGTTATCTGAAACAATGATGACATCGAATGAAATATCTTGATAACGTAATTCATACAAATGGGACAGACGCTTAAAAGACTCCTTTGGGGGATGTCTTTTGGTGTCCATGTATTCAATGTAAAGCGAGAAGTTGGAAGTGTCGCTATCAATTACGGTCTGAATTCCCCGCATAATATTGTCTGTCCAGGCGTGGCTTTGGTGGTAGGAGTGTAGGACAAGGATGTTTTTCGTTTGGCTGCCATGGCTGGCAAAACAGGGAGTATTAAGTACAAAGAAGAACAACAAAGATAAGATGTAGCTAAGATGAAAAGTAATTCTACCTCGGTTATGTTTATAATTTTTCATTTTTGTCATCCAACTTCATTTGAAATGATGATCAAGTTTAACAACTTCTTGTTACAGAAGTTTCCTTAAAGAAGGAACTAAGAAATGAGCTGAAGATGCGCGCCACCTATCTTAAAATCTCACCTTTTCAATAATCCTATAGAACATCTTATATCTTATCAAACTGTTTCTTAGCACATCGTTTTTATTCTCACCGCAAACTATGAATTAACGAGCCTGTTTAACATCCACAAGTTAGCAAATAACTGGCTTATTTTTCCGCAATAAACTACCCATTAAGAAGAATCTGGTCGATTGAATGCTAAGGTGCGACCTGAGATCGTGTTTTAAATCCATCAAACAATAAGGAGCGTGTATGGAATAACCTCCCGAAATTATAACGCTGGATTTGAGTCTTTTCAAAAATGACAAACGAACTTCATCAGTTAAAAATAGCCTCGTATACATTACCCAGAGAAGTTATAGGGTATTCAGTGTAAAGTGATGATGACTACTCTTAAGCCCTCCCATGCTGGGGAGAGCTTAAAAACAAGCGCCGTCACTACAACATTGACGGAATATTCCTACAGTTTAGAATTACGCTGAGTAGTTAGCATTTAACATCATTAAATCTGGACTAAAGCCTACACTTAACGGTAACGCAATCTTACTTAATGATTACAACCTTCACCATGTACATGCTGATGACTTAATTCATCTTCAGTTGCAGGTCTAATATTCATTACTTCAACATCAAACGTTAATGTTTCGCCTGCCAAAGGATGATTACCGTCAATAGTCACCTGATCATCTTCCACATTAGTCACCGTTACAACACTTACGCCATTACTCGCATCAGCATGAAACTGCATACCCACTTCAACTTTTCCTGCATCAGCAAACATATCCATAGGAACAGTTTGTAGCATATCATCACTACGCTCACCATACCCATCTGCTGGTTCAATAGTCACAGTAAATTTGTCAGTTACTTTCTTACCCGTCAATGCATTTTCTAAACCAGGTATAATCTGGCCAAAACCATGCAAATACTCCATAGGCTCTTCACCTCTAGAACTATCCAGCTGTTCACCTGCACCATTAGTTAATATATAGTGAATAGAAACAGCTAATTTATCTGTAATTTGCATTTAAAACCCTTTAATCAATCAAAAAAACCATCTATTATAAATCATCATGTCTCGCTGGAAACCCCCTAGACCAAAATCTTCTCCTTATATTACCCCCGAAGGCTATCAAACCCTGGAATCAGAGTTAAAAAATTTATGGGATAAGCGAAAATATGTAGTCAAAGCTATCACTGCTGCGGCAGCTGAAGGCGATCGCTCAGAGAATGCTGAATATATCTATAGAAAAAAAGAATTACGCGGTATTGATTGGCGAATTAATTTCTTACAAAAACGCCTGCCCTCTTTAACGGTTGTTACAAAAAAACCAGATAATCAGGATATTATCTATTTTGCTGCCTGGGTAACTTTAGAAAAAGAAAATGGCGAAGAAGTGACTTATCGCATCGTGGGTCCGGATGAACATGATTCAGAAAAAGGGTTTATCAGCATGGATTCCCCTTTGGCTAAAGCCTTATTAAAAAAGACGGTTGATGATGAAGTCACCATTAAAAATGAATTTCAGCAAACTAGCTATTTTATTACTGATATTCGTTATTGAAATAGCCTTCACTCCCTTTTTTTGGCCGTTTAATACTCTTGCTTAAATTATAGATAAATACTCTGATGCAATCCTCCCCTCCACGGCTTTCTCATAAAAACTTTACTTGTCTGGGCATTGATTCTAGGTTGGCAATTGAATTGACTGGGCATTAAAAACATTAACTTAGGGATATCATAAAAATATTCCTACCCAATCATGATAATTTAGCT
>Ga0209707_1002208_pt1 | contig 10351 bp, 14 predicted proteins | sample EN4Hudsemesocosm_FD_184630 | JGI IMG/M metagenome (GOLD analysis project Ga0209707, IMG submission 184630) | Methane-oxidizing microbial communities from mesocosms in the Hudson Canyon - EN4B Hudson Canyon (SPAdes) (version 2) | ecosystem: Environmental > Aquatic > Marine > Cold seeps | place... | reverse complement strand
TCGAACTTGTCCAGTAACGATATCCCCTGTTCTTAATGCAAATTTTCTAATTTGTGTTGCACTTACATAAGAATCATTTGACGTATCTGAAAAATTTCCATCCATTGCTCTTAAAAAACCAAATCCACCGTCTTTGATTTCTAAAATTCCAGTAAACAATACAAATCCACCTTGATCTGTTTGAGACTTTAAAATTGAGAACATTAAATCTTGACGTTTTAACTCTTGAGGGTTTTCAACATTTAATTCTTTTGCCATTACAAGAAGATCTTCAATAGGGAACTCTCTTAATTTTTCAATGGTATGTCCATCAACTGGTATGTGAGTTCTCGCTTTTGACCTATTATTCTGGCTTTGAGGTTTGCTTGTAGACTTAGCTCGACTCTTAGGTGCGGCTTTGGGTTGGGGTGTAGTTTCTTCCATGAAGTAGTGACCTTTTTTGGTTTTGTTTTATTAATGTAGTATTGTATTCAAGATTATTTTTATAGTATTCTTTTTATGGATTTGTGCAATTGTAGTCTTTATTTCTTAATTTGTCAATTAAATGTGATTTTTTTCATTTTTTTTAAATATGTTAAACAAACTATTTAAGTTTCTAAAGAATATAATCTTTTCAAAATTCAAATACTACAACTATATATGTGACGCAAGGAAAATTTATGGATAAAAAAGATTACTTATTTACAAGTGAAAGTGTAACAGAAGGACATCCCGATAAAATGGCAGATCAAATAAGTGATGCCATATTAGATTACCTAATTAATAAAGATAAAAATGCAAGAGTTGCTTGTGAAACGCTTCTTTCAACTGGACTTTGCCTCATTGCAGGGGAGCTTAAAACAAATGTTTATGCACCCATGCAAGACATAGCAAGAGAAGTCATACGAGAAATAGGATACACCGATGCTTCGTATGGTTTTGATTACAGAAGTGCTGGAATTTTAAATGGAGTGGGTGAACAAAGCAGTGATATCAATCAAGCTGTGGATAAAGAGTGTGGAAATATTGGTGCAGGTGATCAAGGTTTAATGTTTGGTTATGCGTGTAATGAAACCAAAGAACTCATGCCTCTTCCTATATCTTTAGCCCATAAATTAACAATGAAATTGGCTGAAGTTAGAAAAAGTGGAACACTGCCATATTTAAGACCCGATGGAAAAGCACAAGTCACTGTCTCATATAAGGATGGAAAACCGCATAAGGTACACACCGTTGTCATCTCAGCACAGCACTCCCCAAGTGTTTCTCAAAAAATTTTAAAAGAAGATTTAATGGAAGAGGTCATTAAAGAAGTTATACCTGCACATTTATTAGATGAAAATGTTGTTTATCATATCAATCCAACGGGTCGATTTGTAATAGGTGGACCTCAAGGAGATGCGGGATTAACAGGAAGAAAGATCATTGTTGATACTTACGGAGGAAGTTGTCCACATGGAGGAGGAGCATTTTCAGGAAAAGATCCTACTAAAGTCGACAGAAGTGCATCGTATGCTGCAAGATATATCGCAAAAAATTTAGTTGCAGCACAAATTTGTGAAAAAGCAACCATTCAGATTTCATATGCCATTGGAGTAATACAACCCATATCAATTATGATAGATACCCATGGAACATCTAGTATAAAAGAAGAAAAAATAGAAGAATGTATAAAAAACCTATTTGATTTATCACCTGCAGGGATTATTAAAGAATTGGATTTATTAAGACCCATTTATAAAAAAACTGCAACTTATGGACATTTTGGAAGAGAACTGCCTGAATTTACATGGGAAAAAATTGATAAAGTAGAAGAAATACGAAATTATTTAATTAAGGAATAGGTTAAATGGGGATTTTTGACTACTTCTTTGCTTTATCAAATCAATAACCACTGATTTTTAAACGAAATTTTATTTTTTGTGTGTTAAAGTTGTGAAATTTTTTTAAGGAGATACTATGGCAGTAGTAATAACAGATACATGTATTAGCTGTGACGCTTGTTTAGACGAGTGTCCAACAGAAGCAATTGTTGATAACGATGAGAACCCAACAGGTGAGGATATTTATTTTGTACACGCTGAGAAGTGTGTTGAGTGTATAGATCATCATGATGAGCCAGCTTGTGCTGAAGCTTGTCCAACTGAAGGATGTATTGTTTGGGGAGAAAACCCAACAACTGAAGGTGCCGTTGCAGGTGAACCTTGCGTAGAAGAGTAGAAATACTTCTTTAACTTTCACAAGTAAACAATTATAAAAAAGGCAAGTAGTTTTTACTACTTGCCTTTTTTTTATTTTTAAGATATAATCCGCGACTTGAAATAAAAACAAAAAAAATAGAGGATAACCATAATGGAACAAACATTATCAATCATCAAACCAGACGCGGTATCAAAAAACGTTGTTGGTAAGATTTTATCAAGATTTGAAGATGCAGGATTAAGAATCGCTGCAACTAAAAAAATCCAATTAAGCCAAGCTGACGCTGAAGCTTTTTACGCAGTTCACGCTGAAAGACCTTTCTTTGGTGATTTAGTTGAATTTATGATTTCTGGACCAGTTGTTGTAACTGTTTTAGAAGGTAACAATGCAATGGCAACAAACAGAGATTTAATGGGTGCAACTAACCCTAAAGAAGCAGCAGCTGGAACTATCAGAGCTGATTTTGCTGAATCAATTGATGCAAATGCAGTACATGGTTCTGATTCAGTTGAAAATGCAACGAATGAAATTAATTTCTTTTTTGCACAAAAAGAAGTTTGTTAATAAAGCTATTTAATGAAAATTGAATTTAGAAAAGTACCATTCAACGAAAAAGATTTCAAAGTTTCTTTGGATTCAGTAGATTTTGAAGGTACTTTTTGTAAACTATCGTCAACTTTGGTCAAAATTGATGCAACTTTAAAAGGGGCTTCGCAAGTAACTTGCGATAGATGCTCTAAAGAAGACGATATTACCCTAGATGAAAAATTAAATTTTTTATTAAGTGATGGGGTTTATAACAATCAAACTGATGAATTAGTAGTAGAAATAGAAGATGGCTTTATTGATTTTGATGAAATCATTCATAGTGAATTATCCTCTATTCAAAGTGATTACCACATTTGTGATGAATGTGAACAAAACAATAAAACAATAGAACAAGAATTCTAAGGAGAATATTATGGCAGTACCTAAGAGACGAGTGAGTCACACGCGAGCAGCGAAAAGAAGAACTCACTATAAAATTACATTAAAAAGACCTGTTAAAGATACAGATGGGACTTGGAAAATGCCTCATACAGTAAATCCAAATACTGGTGAATACAAAGCATAATGATAAAAATTGCAATTGATGCAATGGGTGGTGACTTTGGTCCTACCCCTATCATTGATGGTCTTCTCGCAGCACTGCGAAAAGATCGACATTTTACTGCAATAGCAATTGGAGAAAAGGAACTATTAGAACCTTTGATTCCATCTATTTATGCTTCAAGAATCGAAATTCTTGATACAAAAGACGTCATATCTATGCATGACAGTGCAACTGATGCACTAAAAAGAAAAGAAAGCACAATTTATAAAGCTGTTGAACTTGTAAAAGAAGGCGATGCACATGCCCTAGTTTCTGCTGGACACAGTGGAGCTTCTATGTCATTAGCAACTCTTCGAATTGGAAGAATCAAAGGAGTTACACGACCTGCGATTGCAACAATTATGCCTACAAGCGAAAATCAAAATACCTTGGTACTAGATGTTGGAGCTAATGTTGATTGTGATGCTAAAAATCTTTTTGAATTTGCAATTATGGGTCAAGTATATGCAGAAGATGTTTTAAAAATTGACGATCCTTTAACGGGACTTCTAAGCAATGGCGAAGAAGAAAGTAAAGGGAACGAAGTAAGTAAAGAAGCACATGACCTTCTATCAAAACTACCAAATTTTTCAGGAAACGTTGAAGGTAATGATATCTTTAATGGTTCAGTTGATGTTGTAGTTTGTGATGGTTTTGTGGGAAATATTGTTCTCAAAACTGCAGAAGGTGTTGCAGATACAATTGGAAAAATTATTAAAAAGAATCTACGAAGATCTTTAATATCAATTACTGGCGCAGTTCTAATGAGAAAAGTATTTAAAAAACTAAAAATAAAAGTTGACTATGCTGAATATGGAGGAGCTCCATTACTTGGTGTTAAAGCACCAGTAATCATTGCTCACGGAAAAAGTAATGCAAAAGCAATACAAAATGCCATTTTTCAGGCCATTAGCGCAGCTACTTCTAATTTGAATGAAGACATTGAAAAAAGATTAGAAGAATATAAATAATATAAGGATTTTTATATGACTTATGCAGCCTTTCGAGCTATTGGAGCTTATATCCCTCCAAAAATAATGACTAACGCAGATTTTGAAAAAATTATTGATACAACTGACGAATGGATTACCAAAAGAACCGGAATTAAAGAGAGAAGAATTGCTGAAGACAATGAAGCAGCAAGTGATTTAGGCGCACGTGCGGCAGAACAAGCTATTGAGAGATCTGGTCTTGCAAAAGAAGATATAGATATGGTTATTTGTGCAACAGTTACTCCTGATTATTTATGTATGCCTTCAACAGCATGTATAATCGCTTCAAAACTTGATCTTCCTCCTGTAATGGCACATGATATCAGTGCAGCGTGCACGGGTTTTGTTTATGCAGTATCTATTGCAAAAGCATTTATTGAATCTGGAATGAAAAAGAATGTACTTATTGTTGGTGCAGAAAAATACACATCTATTTTAAATTATGAAGACAGAGGAACTTGTTTTATCTTTGGTGATGGAGCGGGTGCTGCAGTAATCAGTGCAACTGATAATATCAGTGAAGCAATCGTAGATGTTAACTGTTCAAGTGATGGAAACTACGATGACTTAATCAAAACTCCAGGTGGAGGAAGTAAAACTCCTTGTTCACAAGAAGTTTTAGACCAGAAATTAGCTTGCATCCAAATGAAAGGGAATGAAACTTTCAAACTTGCAGTTAAAACTCTAACAGCAGACGTTCAAGTCATGTTAGAAAAACACAATTTAACAAATGAAGATATTAAACATTTTATACCACATCAAGCCAATATGAGAATTATTAAAGCTGTTGGTAAAGCACTTGATTTAACCGAAGAGCAAACAGTAGTAACGGTTGACAAGTATGGAAATACATCAGCTGCTTCTATTCCAATGGCTATGAATTATGCCTACGAGCAAGGAAGAATCAAAAAAGGTGATACTGTACTTTTTGATGCTTTTGGTGCTGGTCTTACTTGGGGAAGCGCACTGTTTCCTTTTTCACCAAAAGACAACTAGTTAATTTTTAACTTTATTACTATTCATAAAATAAACTTAACAAAAGTTTATTTTATGAACTAATCTATCTATAATTATTTTAACTCATTTAAAAAAAGTTCATACGTATTTTTTGTATTTTGATCTGCATTCTTTGGGATAATGCCCTCATCTAGATTTACAGATTTTTTTGTGGTTTTTTCTTTTTTTTTCACAGCTGATGAAATTTTATTAGCAATTTTACCTGCAAAATTCAATTTTTTAAACATTTTTTTCCTTTACTCCATTAGTTTGTGATTTATTATATTGTAATCTAGTGTAAAAAAAGTGTTTAAATTGTGATTATTTGTGATTTGGTTTTTTATTCGTATTGTTAAAAGGTTAAAGAAACTCTTCAACCTTTTATTTCATTTGTTATTGTAATAAATTATTCTTTGATTAATTCTTGATTATTTGGATTTTTCTTAAAAGCATTTAATGATTTATTCTTTTGTTCTTTTTTACTAAAAAAGTTTTGAACAGTTGCGGTGCTGTTTACAAACAATATAGATTCATCTACAATAATTTGAAATACTGCATTGTATGGTATTTTTACAAGTGAGCCAAAATTTTCTTTCCCAAAACCTGCTTCAAAATAAATATATTCATTGTCAAGTTCCAATGTAGTGTAGGTATAATTTGCTAAAATGAACAGTGAGAAAGCAGATAATTGATTGTATATTGTCTCAGGAAGTTCTGGATTAAACGTAATTCCTTTTATATTTGCAGTGATGGCAAACTCTTCATCACTTTGTATTAAATACTTCATAGTTTCTTTTATTTGTGAACTTACTAATAGTTTATAATTATCATTTTCTATAATGTCTTTAATCATTTTGTGTAACCTTATTTTTTTTTATTTATGTTATTATATCTTATGAAATACATACTTATACTTTTATTAATTTTTACGACAGTGCTTAGTTCTAAAGAGTTAATTCTTACAAAAAAAGAGATAAACTACATCAAAAAATCTCCTAAAAAAAGTTATATTATTAACAGATTTAAAAAGTTTAAACAAATGAGGGAAAAAGCCTCCACCTTGCCAACAAATAAAAAGCTGGCCTATGTAAATGCATTTTTTAATAAAATTTTACCAATAAATGACGCTACAAAATACAGTTATGATGATTATTGGGCAACCAGAAAAGAATTTATCATAGAAGGTCAAGGAGACTGTGAAGATTATGTCATCGCAAAATACTTTACCCTCATTGAGCTTGGCATAAAGAAAAAGAACCTCTATTTTGCGGTTGTACAAGTTAAGGGTAAAACATCTTATCACATGAACTTGCTTTACTTAGAAACTCCAAAATCAGTGCCACTGGTCTTAGATAATCTAAGCTTCAAAGTAGTCCCTCTTCCTGTTAGAAAAAAACTGATAACTAAATTCGCATTTAATGAATACAATTCACACAATCTTACAAAAACTGGATTGGGAAAAAAAGTAAACATTGATTGGGGTGATGTTAATAAATGGGAAGTATTACTTGATCGAGTTTATAATAAAAATGAATAATCTTCTTTAATATCCATTCCAACCATTGCATTTAATAACGCAATTTTTTTAGAACTTAATAACATTTCTACAGAAATATCCGCTTCTATGATTTCTTTTTCTTCTAAGAATCTGTCTCTTGTAGTCCCTCTTAAAAGTGGGCTTTTAGGTGTAATCCAAGACGTTCCATCAAAGATTACTATATTGGCAATAGTGGTATCTGTGACTAAATTATTTTTTATAATAATAATTTCATCTGCAGTTTCTCTTTTTTCAAATAAGAAATTTAATTCATCACGATTGACTCTTTTTTTAGCATAATTTATACTGTCATCATACACTAATTTGAATGTTGTAATATCTCTTTTTTTGTATTCATCGAAGATAACTTCTTTAATGCCCTCTTCATTATAGATGACTTTGCATTTTAATAGTTTAGCATTGGGAGCATAGATATATTCATTTAAATCAAGGTTTTTAAATATTGTATTTGAAATTCTTTTATTATGATATGATAAATTATAAATCTCATAATCATCGCATTTTACTGTTTCAAAATAATCTTGCATACCATTCCTTTTATGAGGGGATATATACTTTATCAATTAACTCTTGATATTCACCATTTACAGTGGAATCACATGTAATTCCACCACCACTTTTATAAATGAGTTCACCATTTTTATCTTTTTCAATAAATCTAATTAATACAGCACTGTCTAAATTTTTCCCATCATAAACACCAAAAACACCTGTGTAAAAACCTCTGTCATACTCTTCTATTTCATTTAATATTTCAACTGTTTTTTTCTTAGGAGTTCCAGTGATGGAACCAGCTGGTAATAATGAAACCAAAATATCGCCAATTTTTTCATTCCAATTTTTATCTAACTGTCCAGAAATTTTTGAACTGATTTGTAAAAGTTTTTTATCTCCAGCATTTATTTTTTCCACATATCTGAACTTTTCAACATTGACTTTTTTTGATACAATTCCCAAATCATTTCTTAATAAATCAACAACCATAGTATGTTCAGCCATCTCTTTAACATCCCCTAAAATTTTAGCTTGAGCATTAGGGATACTGGCATCAATCGTACCTTTCATAGGATAGGTATAGATTTTATTCTTTTTAATTTCACAGAAGCGCTCAGGTGAAAAACAGACAAAGTCATCCTTAAACTTCAATTTAAATTTTGCCTTAGATTTTTCATAAATATCATCCAGACTTAATGCTGTTTGGATTTTTGTGGGTGCCGTTAAATTTAAAAGATACGAATTGCCCTCTTTTATATTTTCTTGCAGAGTATTAAATTTCTTTTCATACTTTTCAAAAGAGATTGGTTTTTTATTCAGATTAATTTTTTCGTGCGTTTTACTGGAAGCTTTTTCATTTATTTCAAATTTGATATCTTGGTCTAAGTTTTTTAAAGGTTCAACCATATAGTTTTTTAAATCATATGATATCAGAAAAAAAAATGGCTCGTTAGTCGAGCCATATTTATTTAATAAGTTTTTTAATTCCAAGATGGGTCACAATTTATTTAATAAGTTTTTTTAGTATTGCCATTCTAACAGCAACTCCATTGGTTACTTGTTCTAAAATCTTATTTCTTTTATCTTCTAACATTTCATCACTGATGTCTACATTTCTATTTACAGGACCAGGATGCAACAATAAAATATCTCTATCGCCAAATGAATCACTGGTGATACAATAATCTTTTGCATACTCTTGTAAAGAGTTATAATACACTTGAGAATGTCGCTCTAGCTGTGTTCTTAAACTCATAACAACATCAACTTCATCAATCACTTCACTTAAGCTATTTACTTGTCTGAATTCATCATGCTCAAATTTAAAATGATCGGGTGCAACAATAATAACTTCAATTCCAAATCGAGGCAGAAGTTTTACATTACTTGCAGCAACTCTTGATGTTTTAACATCTCCAACAATGGCAATTTTTTTACCTTCAGTATCTCCATCAAAATGTTCAACAATTGTAAATAAATCCAATAAGGCTTGAGTAGGATGCGCATTCATACCATCACCTGCATTTAAAATAGGACAGTTAACTTTGTCTGCTAGACTTCCTGGTAATCCGCACTCAGAGTGTCTGATAATAATTGCATCAGGTTTCATCGCATCTAAGTTTGCAACAGTGTCAAATATTGTTTCACCTTTGCTTCTTGAACTGGTACCAACATCAAGAGAAACAACCTCAGCACCCAGTCTTTTTGCAGCAATTTCAAAACTACTTCTGGTTCTTGTTGAATTTTCAAAAAACAAAGTAACAACTAATTTTCCACTCAGACAAGAATTTGATTGCAAGTCATTAAACATTCTTGTATCGCTATAAAGTGATTCTATTTCTTCTTTACTAAAATCGTTAGTTGTAATCAAATGTTTCATTATTTACCTTTATTTTTTGATTTTAATAATAGCCAAAATGATATTAAAGAAAAGTCAAATTCTTATACTTTTTTAAGAGATATAAATATCGTAAATATTCTACACAATTGCATTTATTCTTGTTATTTTTTTTGTTATTTTTTTTTGAAATTTGTAAATTTACTTAAAAAAAACAACTAATGTGACATTATAAACACAATGTTAAGGTATAATTTTAATAAAGATTTTTTATATAAAGGTGGATTTATGCAGAGCAGTTTTTCTTTGTTATACGCAGAAGATGACCAACGTACCAGAGACGGATATTTACTTTATTTTAGTAAGTTTTTCCAAAACGTTTATCCTGCAAAAAATGGAAAAGAAGCGTGGGAAGTTTACAAACAAGAGCGTCCAAGTGTTGTTATATTAGATATCAACATGCCTGAAATTTCGGGACTTGATGTAGCACATATGATCAGAGAAATTGATAGCAATTGTAAAATTATAATGTTAACAGCTTATTCAGACTTAGAAAAACTATTAGCAGCAATTAAACTAAATTTAACAGAATATTTAATCAAACCTGCAAAAAAACTAGACCTAGAAAAAGTATTGATTGATACTATTAATGAATTAAATGAAAATACTAAAAATATAATCAAATTAAAATATGGTTATATTTGGGATATCAATGCAAAAAAATTATATAAAAGAAATAAAGAAATAAACTTAACAAAAAAAGAAATCAGTCTTTTTAATTTATTAAGCTCAAATCTTAATGTCAGTTTTTCAAATGAGGAAATCATGAACTATTTATATGATTTTTCACCTACAGATGAATCTTTTGATACCAGTAAATACAGAACGTTATTATACAGATTAAAAACCAAGCTCGGATATGACATTATTGAATCAATCTATGGCATAGGGTACAAATTAAAACTTGCTAAATAGTGATATTAATAGATGAACGAATTAAAAAGGTTAATAAAAAAATACTCTTATTATCATCATGATGAGAATAAACAATTAATAATTTTACAAGAACATACAAATGGATATTTAATCATTAAACAAGTCGTAGAAATTTCTCAAATTTTAAATGATTTGGAGATTTCTCACAGTGTTTGTGAAAATAA
>Ga0209707_1002205_pt1 | contig 10362 bp, 9 predicted proteins | sample EN4Hudsemesocosm_FD_184630 | JGI IMG/M metagenome (GOLD analysis project Ga0209707, IMG submission 184630) | Methane-oxidizing microbial communities from mesocosms in the Hudson Canyon - EN4B Hudson Canyon (SPAdes) (version 2) | ecosystem: Environmental > Aquatic > Marine > Cold seeps | place... | reverse complement strand
CGCATTAAGCTGTAAAATAAGGTTTATTCCAAACTATCTTGGTTATCCTTATGAGCCGCTCAGATGAAACCCTTTACCGCCAATGGGTCATGCTTTCTCGCATACCTCGCTATCCTAGAAAAATAACCGTTCCTGAGCTTAAAAACATTTTAGAGGGTGAAGGCTATACGGTGAATACCCGCACGGTACAACGTGATCTCAATAAATTATCCACCTCATTTCCTCTGAGCAAATCAAGTGTGTCAGGTCTTGCCTTTTGCTAGAAAAGAATCTAAAGAAATAAGCCCCGTAACTACCCTATAAAAAAGGCAGTAGCAAAAGGCAAGACCTGACACCTTTTATTTTTTTGTCAAATCTGGTGTATAGCTTAATTAAGCGGCTTCCTGTTTTAGAGAGACTGTACAAAGTTTTATGTAACCCCATATAATAATTTCTTACAAATTTTTTCAATGCTTCTTTAATCAACCGAGCATTCATATTTTTTAGGTTTAAATAATGAAAAATGAACGTTTCCTATATTCGCTAGAAAGCCCTGAAATGAGACCATCAATAGTTTGTTTTGTTGATATTCTTGGATTTAAAGATTTATCACGAAAAGCATTTGATTCAGGCAATGGGAATGTGCTCTTAAATCAGCTATCAAAATCTCTTTCAAAGGCTTACGGGCGCATTAAAGAGCATTCAAGCTTGTGGAGTGAATCTAAATCTTTTGATATTAAGATTTTTACAGATAATATTGTCGTTGGCTATCCTATTTCAAGTAGTAATGCAGGCGGATATGAATTAGAAAGAATATTCAGTATTTTTTCTGAGTTTCAAATTGCTTTGGTGATGGAAGGTTTTTTAGTTAGGGGCGGGATTGCATTTGGGGGGCACTATATGAATGATGATATCGTCTTTGGTGATGCTTTATTAGATGCCGTAAAACAAGATAAAACAGGTGGAGTACCTAGTATTTCATTAGCTTCATCAGTGGTAGATAGGTTACAAAGGAGCGGGGAATCTTATAATGATTTATCAATGTATTCTCCTTTCCATGATCTTCTTGAAGATTCAGATGGAAGTATCTATTTGAATTATCTTAATCAGGCATTTATAGGATACCCAGAGGGAGGTATTTTTTTTGATGTTATTGAAAATCATAAGAAAACTATAGAGACTGGACTATCCGAGCACAGCACCACTCCAAGTATACTTTCAAAATATGAATGGGCAGCGGTATATCATAATTTTGTTTGTGAGGAATTTATACGGAATAACCCTCCTATGATAAATCATAATGCTGATCCAGAAGATGTAGCTGCCGCCATGGAAGTTCAGAAACTAAAAAATTACACTATAAAATTTTCAAAATCTCTACAGAGACCCTTGCAAAAACCCCTGATTCTCACCCCAAAATTATATTTTCTAAATTTTAGAGCTAAATTATTTTTCGGGGATTACCTTGGCTATTCAATGGCAGATAACATGAGGAGATCCGTCTTAAAAAATAGCTAATTGTCGTCTAATATACGCCACTAATAAAGAATGCTTTCCACCCCCATTCTGATCTCTTCTTGTTGTAATTTAAGATTGCTTTACCAGCTATATATACCCCATCTTTAATATTATGTGCTTTAACCATAGGAGGGGGAATAAAAATACCGCTGCTAGTAAAGCCCATTCCATTATCTTCTCTTACATTATCTTGAAATGATTTTACCAATGATTCAGGAATTGACTCGGTTGTTCGACAAGACGTTAATACCTTATAACGAATTCCTTGCTTACTTGTATATTTAGCAACACGTACAGCAATAGCATCCCCCTCTTCAAACTTATCAATCAACTCAGAATACCGTATAATTCCATTGATGTTTTGGTTAACTATAAAATGTAGAAGTTGCTTTTGTTCATTTACATGGTCAACAACACCAATATTTTCGTTGAAAATATCCCATTTATCTATAACATCTCGTTTTTCTAAAGCATAAACTTGAAAGCGATTTTCATTATCATATTCTCCTTTTACTTTTAGCCCCAGACCTGAATCTTTTTTATTTATTGAAACTTTTGACTCTGGAATGGATATTTCTACTGGTATAGTGGCTAAGTGTATATACAGCTTCCGTTTTGGTTTATTTGGCTTGCCATCAATAGTAAAAATATCACCTAGCACAGCATTAATCCATGGTAGGTCACGGTATATCAATTCTTCAGCGACTGGAGAATTTTCTACATAAAACTTTTGATTAGATATTACTGCAGTTTCACCTTCATACCAAGATTGCCCCCTCAGTAGTTCCGCAGCCTCAGGAATTTTTTGACTGTTATCAATTCGATAATTAGCAACCTCTTCAACTTCAAATTTTGCTTGGGCATAATTGCTATTTTTAGCTAATAATTCTGCCAACTTAATTTTAACCTTTCCTACAAAATTTATATCTTTTGAGCATAATAAGGCTTTGCAGTAACAAGACAGGGCATTTTTTTCTGAGGTCAGCTTATGAACATCCCCCAGTAATTCCCAAGCCCAGTAATCATTAATTTTACCCTTTACAACCTCTAGAGCATATAAAAGAGCATCATCATTTCGACCAGTTGCCATAAGTGCTCTAGCGTTGCTCAGTTTCAACCATAAATTATCAGGGTATTTATTAATGCAACCAGCAATAAAAGGCAAAAGATATTGGAGCTCTTCTTTAGCATTGCGTAAAAAAGCATCTTTACTGGCATGCTGAATAACTCTTTCCGCAAGAGATGGATACATTTCTCCATCATCAGTCCTAAATGGCTCGTAATCATCAGGCCGAAGATATTTTAACCCCCAGATTTTAGCGAAAGCCCCCATATTGAGCTTTCCTTCTTTTGCAATCTTATCAGCAAGCTGCAGAAAACAGGTGTGTAATAATGATGGTTTTTCAACATTAAGTTTAAAATAATCATTTAAATGTCTTTTAGCCCCATTGAAATTTGGCGGGTCCTGCTCAATCATCGCCTTTGATAGGCGATAAAACTCCCACGCTAACCCTGTTTGCACTTCGCCCGAATTATCTCCATTATTAAGAAGCTTTCTGTAAAGAAAGCTGGACTCTAGATGGTCGCCTTGCTTACTTAAAGACCTTGCTGTTAAAAGATCCGGCCCATTAGGATTACATAGCTTCAGGGCATACTGTCTTTGATCAATTAGAATATTATCTGAAGAACTAATTTCCAGATTTTTAAGCTGTTGGGAGTAGTAACTTAAATTTTGCAGGTGTCCAGATTTAGCATCACGCTTAATTAAATCAATTACACACCACGCAAAAGCTTTGATGTCCCATTCACCTACTTCTGAATTATTTATTAGCTCGGTAGCCATTGCATAGGCTTGATCCAAATCACCTTCTTTACGTTTAGAAAAAACATCCTTACTAGTAACCACTAGTTAAGCCCCTCTGTTAACAGAGCTTGAATATCAGCCAATAAAGGCTTTGAAGTACGCCCATTCCCGACAGGGCCGCACTTCGTAAATTTATTCTTTCCATTATAAAAAACATCAAAAACGACACATTCACCTAACTTAATAAACGTGTAACGCTGTTTCCAATCCATTGACTCTACATTATTAATTGTAATTCCTTTTTGCTCGACTAGTGGCTGAAGTCTTTTATGGAAATCATTCAAAAACTCTTCATCAAATTCAAAAATCCCAGTTGAATTTGGTCTGACAGGAACCACTAACACTCCTTGCAACGGTGAAATAAGTTCGATAACTTTTAAACTCAATTCTATTTTCATAGGTGTTGTTATTTTCGAAACCTTTCCTTTCCCGTTATAAGCAATATCAATTCGAACTATTTCATCTCCCTGCTGAAAGAAATAGATTTCCTGATATTGCCCCTGATTAACATCTTGAATGGTAACGCCAGAGCCATTAATTAACTCACTAACCCTCTTCAATAGTTCTAAAGAAAAATATGCATTTATAGGTATTCCAAATGTCTCATTTACTTGAGTATCCAAAGTTATATTGTTATTACTGGCCACGTCTATAACTGGATTTGGAGCACAACTCATTGACGCGTTCGGAGAAGAAACGACCTTAATACCTGCTCCAATTTTAATTGCCGGTGGGTCTAAAAGATAAAGTTTACTGGATGTGCGCGTGATTGCGGTATAGAACCACCTGAAATAGTCTGCAGACAATTTACTTTGATGAGTGTCACATTTCACAAAAACATGATTCCACTCACTCCCTTGAGCTTTATGACAAGTTATTGCGTAACCAAATTTTACTCGAAGTGCATTAAAATAAGGATCTGACTTTAAAGTTTCTTTAAACTCAAGACTACCATGCTTTAATTCTGGGTGACGAACACAAAAATCTATATACAGCGCCTTACTTTCATCTGATGTAATACTCGCCTTCTCACTATATAAGAGATTCTCGATTATTTTTGCAGCAAAGAAATGAGACTCCCCATCTAAATCTTTAAACCCAATACGTACCTCCCTGAATGCTAATGAAATAATTATTTCTTCCACATCATTAGATTCTATATTTTTTCTTCTTAGCATAATATTTCGGTGTTCCGTACCACCTAATATTTCTTTAACAAGACCAAAATCACCGTTTGAGATAAAAAATCCATGAGTATAGCTATTGCTGACAGCCATCACCTTGTCTCCGCTAGTAATTTCATTAGATCTAGGGAAAAAATACTCTCTTATACGTCGGTTGTAAGCTGCTACATCTGCATTTGAATGCGCCAGTATAATTGATTCACCATTAATTTTTCTATCACAAGAATCTAAGTAGCTATTCAATAGGTTTTGATGTGATACCTGCTTCATATCAGGGAAGTTAAGGTCAATATTTAACTGATTGAAAACCCCCTTATTTAAAGCTTCCCTTAGCTTTATGGAGTTATACATTACACCGCTATCAGCCTTTTGGCGAACAACTTCCGTTAATTCAAAATTAATGCTTTTAATATTGTGCTCTCGATAAAGATACTTATCATCAAGTGCAGGAGAAAAATTCATCCCTATGGGTGGCAACTGAGCATCATCACCAATAAATATAATTTTTTTGTTATGATCGTTATGGTCTAAATTAACGAACTTAAAAAAATCCCTGAGCAAGTAGCCTGATCCAAACCGAAAAAACTCTTCCTCATTATAAACATCAGCAATCATTGAGGCTTCATCAACGATAAATATAGTATCTACTGACATTTCATTAACAGCCAGTTCAGCATAAAATTTGTATGTTTCAGATCCTGCTAAATTAACCTCGCGATACTCCTTAAAATCCTTAAATGAATAAATTGTTTTATGAATTGTATACGCAGCAGACTTAGTTTTTTTTGCTATTACTTTAGATGCTTTTCCTGTTGGTGCCGCAAGAACGTAATTACGACCAATTGCCCTAAAGTACTCAGTTAACCCTTTGGTAATAAAAGTCTTACCTGTACCAGCATAACCCTTTAGTAGAAAAACATGCTCATCATTGCTACCTAAAAAATTAGAAAGATTATTGATTAACTTTTTTTGTCCCTCTGTTAGATTATACTCAGAAAAAGCGTCATGTAATTTGATCAGCTCTCGTGTATGTTCTGGGGCAAGGTCAAATGATGAAGCTGCACTTGACGATGCCTCTCTAAAGGTTTGAAGCCTTACCTCATCTAATGATTTTTTCAATTCAATAGATTGGTTCTGTGCAAGACGTTCGGACTCTTCAAGTCTAACCAGCTCTTCTTTCACGCTCTGAAGCTGAACTTCAAGTTCCTTGTTTTCTTCGCTTAGCGTACTTAATGGAACTTCTCGATGAACAGGAGCTATATAAGGTGGGTAATCATCTCCGGCAGAGCCACTATATGTTTTAAATAACCATTGACCAATTAAGTACGATTCGCGCAACAAGGCTAAGGCATCATCTGGCTTTATATTACGACCATGTGCCGCTTTATTTCCTAACATTCTAATTGCGTGTAGCTTTTCTAGGATATTTTCATCAATTAATTCGACAAAAATATTTGAATTTAACTTTTCAAAAAAGCCATCATTCCGTTCACAAGGTAAATTAAGCTCCCTATAAAGCACCCCTACAAGTTGCTCTGCGAAACAACGTAACTTTACTATAGCTGTATGGGCATCAGAATAAACATATTGCTCAGAAAAACTGGCATGCTCATAGAGTTGAGGCCAACGTTTTTTCAAAAGTTGGAAATTAGTTGATTTCATGCTCTTATGATTGCCTTACATTTTATAGTTTTTTTTATTATGTCAATTTTTAAGGCTAACAGCTATTGTTTTTCTTTTTTCCTGACACAGGGGTTTCAACCCATGACTAATTTCAAATGATAGAGGTGTCCATAAAAGTGTAGCCATATCAGTAACGGCTGTTTCATTCAACTGCTCTGCTGCTTCGGGCTTGAGCATAAAACTGATTTCACCTTGTTGTTCGGTTAAATCAGAAAACTTTATTTTACTGGCTTTAATATCACTATTTTGAACCGTTGCAGATGTAATTTTATCAGTACGGATTGGCTGGTCTTTTGCGTATGTTCCTATAAATTTAACGCCTTTTTCTTCCTGAATAGATTCCGTAATAATGATGTTTTGCACGACGGTATCATCATCGAACAATTCAGAGTCTGATTTTTCTAGGCGATCAAAATACGCCCAAAGTTGCGGCTTTTTCTCACGAGTATAAAAGTGTAATAGTGAGACTAAAGTTTCTGCTTTTGGGTCTTGTTGTAGGCTTTCACTGCGTTCAAATTGCTCGATTAAATCTTGTTGCCGTTGAATAAGTGCCTGACGCTTTTTATCATTCTCTTTTTGTTGATCGGTTTTTTCCTTTGTTTCTTCGATAGGTGCTGTATAGCTGATGCCTGATTGCTGTTGTTGCACTCTTAACCACTCAGCTAACTCAAGCGTAGACTCACAATCATCAATATTGTAATCCCTAATATCATTAAGTTCTGGCCATGCTTGCCAATCAAATTGATCAGGGTTATCTAACCACGATTGATAGCCATTCTCTTTTTCTGACCAGTTTTCAACACCGCCTTGCTCACGCCAATTTTCATAAAAAACAACGGATTCACCGCCATTAGCAACATCGGTCGTGCGTTTACCGCGATAAAGGTGCTCTACGTTTTTAATGGAATACTTTGGCTCGCCAATTAACAGGCCATTTTTAACAACTTTATATAAGTCGATAAAAACACCGTGTTTTAGCATTTCTGCCACTTCATCTAAGCGTGTCTGCTCACGGGTCGATAGCTTACGCATTGCGGTGATTTCATAGCTGGCATAGTGGTATACATGCATACAAGGGTCTTGTTTAAAGCGTTCATATATCCAATCAATAAACCCTTCAAACGCTCGCTTTTCTTGTTGTTGTGTATGCGCCCACCAATCCTTAAATGCATACGCTTTTCCCTGGGTTGCTTTCTTGTTGTGGTAGCTCACTCCCCATAAATATTCTAGCCCGCCATCTAACAGTGGGTGTCCTTCTATATCAAAAAAAACATCTAACGGCGATTCTTTAGGTAATGAAGTTAAGCCTTTGCCATTATCTTCCTTTAAAACTTCAAATAAGGGTTTTTCTTTATTTTTAGATAAGCGCTGAATGTCTGCTTGGGCTTTTATTTTATAAAAACTTTCAGGCGCAATACCTTTGATGTATTCAGCGTTACTCGTAGCAAGTTCAGTTAAGGTTGTAATATCGGCTTCATATAACTTTTTAATCTGAGTTTTTCTGATACCAGCGACTAACGCTAAACTATCAGATTTTTCCATGAGTTCTTTAGCGTAACTCGCCCATGCACCATGGTTAGGAGTCATCGCAGGATCTGGCATGGTACTTAAATCAGCTACAAAATCAGTTTGCTTCTGTATAAATTGCTGCTTTAAGGATTGAAAGTAACTGTAATAAGCAGCAATGCGATATCTATCGTGTTTTTTATCGCCTAAGACAACAACGGCTTCATCTGGAATGATGCCTTGGATATCCTCTAACATCCAGCTATAGCAGCATAACTGTACAATGAAATAAGGGCGTGTTGTTTTAGATAGCTTGGTGTCCCACACTTCGTAGTAATAATCGCCTAATTCAGATGAGCCTTCACGCCGTACTAAAAAATCAGCAAAGCCCGCAAAGTTATCACGTTGTAGATAGGCTTGGAAGATGACCTTATACCCAGCTTGCATCGCCTTAATGGTATCAGCGCCTGCTGTTGCACGATTCTCTTCAATAACCGCAACATTATCACTGCCATATTCATCTTGCAGCTGCTCTAAAAATAACGCCTCATGCGTCACCCCTTTTTCAGCTAATAAGCCCATCATCTCGTCATGATCTTTTTCAACGCCCTTCACTAAATTTGGCTTTTCAATCGCTAAACGAGCCATCCAAGAGGCAAAAGGGGAACTCATGTGTAAGATAAGATCAGAAGCAGAATAAACAAAAATAGCGTTATTTTTATACATTAATTCACCTTTATTAATTAGGCTTTAGGATAGCAAATATTTGCGACAAGTTAAGTCGTATAATTAAATTAAGTAGTTACCCAATTATCTAACCGTAACGCCTCAACACGCTCAAATTCTTTTAGATTATTGGTTACTAAAACTAAGCTCTCACTACGTGCATGTCCAGCTATATGCAGATCATTAACCCCAATAGTTTTACCTTGTTTTTCAAGGTTAGCACGGATATTTCCATAATGTTCAGCCGCTTTGTTGCCATAATCTAAAACATCTAAACGCGATACAAAATCTTCAACTTGCTTTAAGTTATGTTCAGGCCGTTCGCTTTTTTCGACACCGTGTAATAATTCTGCATGGGTAATACTAGAAATACATAAATGTCCCGCGTGTAAGTTAAACATTGCTAAGACTTCAATAGGGCGACGTTTAATCACATAAATAACAATATTGGTATCGAGCATGTATTTCAGCATTAGAAGTCCTCACGGATAGACTCAGTTTGTTCTGCTCGCTCGGTTAAAAAATCATCGCTTACTTTATCTTCACTTAAAAAGAAGCTGTCCCATGAGTTCTCTAGCGGGCTAAGTATGCGCTCTTTGCCTACTTTACGGATAATGACACGTTTGATACCTTCATCAAACCGCGCTTCTATGGGCAAACGTACTGCCTGAGTTTTATTATTAACAAAAATTGAGCCTTGTATCATTCGCCATTCCTTTTTAAGAGTATAAACCTTAAGTATATACTTGGTAATTTTCATTATCCAGTGGTTCTTTTTAGAGTTTTAATAGGTACCGAGTTGACCGCCCTGCACCTACAACATCAAGTACAGATTTATCCAACAAGTCTTTTAAGTCTCTTGCCGCTGTTGGGTCGGATGTCTTAACTAGGTTTTTATATTTTCTACGTGAAACTCCCTCTGCAAAATTATTAGTCTCCAGTAAACGAATAATAAGTTTACGCTGCCGATCATTGATTACCGTCTCTTTGTGTTGATCCCAAAATAAGGGTGATAGGCGAATTTTATCGAGCCTTTGCATACTGGAAATCGCAGCCAATTTAACTTGTGTTAAAAACCAAATAATCCACTCGGTAATATCCATATCACCTGATTGAAATTCCTCTAACAGCTCATAATATTCAATTTTGTTGCGCTCAATTTCTGTAGAAAGTGAATACAGGCGTACATTGGTACTTTCTGTTTCAGCTAAACAACGCTCGGCAATCAGTCTTGAAAATCGTCCATTGCCATCATCAAAAGGGTGAATGGTCACAAACCAAAATTTAGCGATTGCTGCATTTCTTCTGCTACACCCTCTCTATCCTGACAAGGCGCTTCAAAATGTACAGTTTGCTTACCAAATCGCCCTGAAACAACCTGCATCGTCTCATTACGGTAATCACCGATGGCCATTGTATAAAGCAGTGGTTTTTCAATAAATAGCATGTGATGCCATTTAAATAAATCTTGCTCTGTTAAGGCAGAATGTGACTGTCGAATGGATTCTAATAGCACATCAACAAACGCTTGTGCAGCTCTTTTTAGCTAGTCGGCAAACACGTCACCATAGCTGGAAGCTATGGTCACTACGCGAGCTACCAGCAGTAAAGAAAAATTCGAATTAGTCTATATTGAACATGAAGATTTATTTAAAGATTTCTGGCAAACCTGTTTAGTTTTAGGTCGTATTCCTGCAAATGATGAGTTTGCAGAATCAGATAAAATAAAACAATTTTCCGGCTCTCACCTTAAAGTTTTCACCCTGCTCGATACTCTATTTGAGGATAATGAATTTGCACAGGCGGAACAATACCGCAAAGAAGATTTACTAGTCTATTTTGCCTTATCCCAATTTGATAAACGCAAGCCTTACACCCAACTACCTGATGAACTACAACGCG
>Ga0209707_1002198_pt1 | contig 10380 bp, 6 predicted proteins | sample EN4Hudsemesocosm_FD_184630 | JGI IMG/M metagenome (GOLD analysis project Ga0209707, IMG submission 184630) | Methane-oxidizing microbial communities from mesocosms in the Hudson Canyon - EN4B Hudson Canyon (SPAdes) (version 2) | ecosystem: Environmental > Aquatic > Marine > Cold seeps | place... | reverse complement strand
AATGATAAAGTCTTCGACTGGCATGATGGCTCTCCGTTAGTTACTTTTCTTCTAAAAATAACTGTACGCTTGAGCTATCATACCTTCAACTGCTATTTTTCCTGAAAATTAAAGTCGAACGTGGCGTTAGAGACAGCTAAAGATCAATGGTCTAGAACCCTTGCAATATACCAACATATACTAGCGACCTTGCCTTATGCGGGTACGGTAGATAAAGTTGAGGATTTATTGCCGTGGAATGTAGAACTTAAAAAAGCGCTCGTAAGTTAAAAAGGCAAGTACGTGCTTTATTAGTCGCTTACGTTTTATAGGTATATTTTTTATTAAGACTCTAGTGGCCTATATAATATACAATTAATTTAACTTCACTGTTTACTGAGACCCATAATGCCTATTCAAATCATCAAAAAAACTTTTTTCATGATTTTACTTCTGGTGCTTACAGCTTGCCAAGAAGAAGTTAAAATTATTGAGCAGGTTAGAACGTTAAAAACCATAACTATCAAGGCTCAAGCTGGGGGGCATCAGCGACAATTTTCAGCTATTGTTAAAGCCACTAATTCGTCTTCTCTCAGTTTTGAAGTCGGTGGAAAAGTTCAAGAAGTAAACGTTGATATTGGTGATTTAGTTAAAAAAGGGCAAGTCTTAGCTCGTTTAGATAGAGAGCCCTATAGGCTAGATGTGCAAGCCGCTGAAGCTGATTTAGCAACGGCACGTTCTGAATATAAAAATAAAGTACAACACTTTGCTCGTGTGGATGAGTTGGAGAAAAAAGGTTTTTCAAGTAAAGCAGAATGGGATCGTGCGCTAGCAATGCGTGATACGGCAAAAAACCAAATTAGCTTTGCTAATTCAAAATTAAAATTAGCCAAACGTGATCTCCGTTTAACTGTATTAGTCGCACCTTTTGACGGTAGCATTGCCGCACGGTCGGTTGATCCTTTTGTTAAAGTTCTTCCAGGAGCAAAACTATTTGAAATCAATGCTGATGGTTCTTTAGATGTTGAATTTGATATTCCAGAAACCATTATTGGCAAAGTTCAGTTAGGGTTGCCTATTAAAATTAAGTTGCCTACTTCAAAAGGTGAAGTGACAAGTGCGGGAAAAATTACTTTCATTGGTTCAGAGGCGGGTGTTGCCAATGCTTTTCCTGCAAAAGCAATGATGCTTAATCCACCTAGCTTTATAAAGCCAGGCATGACAGCAGATATAGATCTCACACTCAGTAATGAAAATAAAAAATCAGGATATTTAGTCCCTTTATCGGCAATTTTAGCGGGGGATGATGTTAGTTTAGGTTATGTATTCATCTTTAACCCTAAAACCTCTACTGTAACTAAAACAGCGATTAAGACGTCAGGAACTATGTCGACTTCAAACAGGATAGAAATTACTCAAGGGCTTTCTTATGGTGATACTATTGCTGTTGCTGGCGTTAATTTTCTCAATGATGGTCAGCAAGTTAAGCTGATGACACCTTAAGTTAATAGAGAGAATTATTAATGAATATTGCTCAATTTTCACTGAACAACTCTAGATTAACGGTACTTTCTCTAGTTTTTATTGTTTTTGCAGGTGTTCTGATTTATTTAGATTACCCTAAGCAAGAAGACCCTTCTATCGTGATTCGAGAAGCGGTTGTGACAGCTTACTATCCAGGTATGTCCACCGAGCGGGTAGAGGATTTAATTACCCGAAAATTGGAAGAAAAAATACGCGAAATTGGTGAAGTAAAAGAAATTACCTCTGATTCCAAAACAGGCTCATCATTAATACATGTAGTATTAAAAGATCAGTATTCTGATTTGCAGCCTATTTGGCAAGATTTACGTAATAAAATGGCCGATGTTGCGCCTGAATTACCTTCAGGGACATTAGGGCCATTTGTTGAAGATGAATTTGGTTTAGTCTCTATTGCGACGATTGCTTTAGTCAGTGATGGTTTTTCCATGGCAGAAATGCGCCAAGTTTCTCGTGATTTACGTGACCGCTTATATGTTTTAAAAGGCACGCAAAAAATAGAACTATATGGAGTTCAAGAAGAACGTATTTATTTGGAATTTTCCAATACTAAATTAGCAAAACTGGGCTTAACCCCCAATATAATTCGTGAGACTTTGATTGCACAAAATATCTTGTTGCCGGGAGGTAAAATTGATGCCAATGGGCAAGAAATTAACGTGGAGCCATCCGGGAATTTTAATGACGTGTCTGCTATTGAATCCGTTATGTTACCTATTCCTGGTACAGATAAAGTAACACCTTTGCGGGATGTCGTAACGATTATTCGTGATTATGTAGACCCACCGCAACGCCCTGTTTATTATAATGGCAAACCTAGCATCATTATCAGTGTTTCCATTATGGAAGGCGTGGGTGTTAATAGTGTTGAATATGGCGAGCGCTTAACAAAAAAAGTTCAGGAATTAGAGCAAGAGCTGCCGATAGGTTATAAATTAGAATTTGCTACTTACCAGCCTGATTTAGTTGAAATTGCGGTAGCAGGTGCTGTTAGTAACCTTATTCAAACCTTAGTGATCGTACTAACCGTGGTTATTGTCTTTTTGGGCTTACGTACTGGATTAATTGTGGGATCTTTTGTGCCGATGGCGATGCTATTAGGCTTGGTAATCATGTATCAAATGGATATCGAGTTACAGCGCATGTCGATTGCCTCAATGATTATCGCATTAGGAATGTTAGTCGATAACGGAATTGTGGTAGCAGAAGATATTCGTAGCCGTATGGAAGCGGGACAAGAGCGCTTAGATGCCGTTTTGGAAGCCGGTAATATGCTTGCCGTACCTTTATTGACCTCTTCACTGACAACTATTTTAGCCTTTGCTCCTATGCTAATGGCTAACGGAGGAACGGGAGAGTACACCTTATCGCTTGCACAAGTCGTGACTATTGTTTTATTAGCCTCGTGGTTTTTGGCTATGTATATGACACCTGCGATGTGCTTTTGGTTTATGAAAGTAAAACCTATACCGGAAGGCACTGTTGCGTCAGATCCTTATCAAGGTAAGTTTTATCAATATTATATAAATTTTTTAAAATTGGTTTTAGGTAATCGAACCCTCATTATCATTTCTTTAGTTTTGGCGATGTTAGGTGCCGGTTTTCTCTTTCGGTTTGTGCCGGTTGAATTTTTTCCAGCAGGGGACCGTAATCAATTCTTAGTATATGTCGATAATCCCGCAGGAACACGTTCAAATAAAACGGCGGATGGGATAGAGCAATTAACAGCTTGGATGAATGATAAAAAGATCAATCCTGAAATTACCAGCACTATTGCTTATGTGGGTGCGGGTGGGCCGCGCTTCTTTCTTTCTTTGTCACCCATGGATCCTGATCCACACTTAGCCTTTGTTGTAGTTAATACTGAAAATGCAAAGCAGGTGGGCGAGATGGTTCAGCGTGTGCGTAGTTATATGTTGGGCCACATGCCGGAAGCACGTGGGCGTGTAAAAGCCATGTGGTTAGGTGCAACGGAAACAGGGCTGGTTGAAATTCGCATTAAAGGGCCAGATGATAAAATTCTTCGTGCAAAAGCCCAGGTATTATTGGATAAATTACACTCTATTCCTGGCACTTTAGACATTGAACAAGACTGGGAAAATAAACTATGGAAAGTAGAAGTCCAAATTCATCAAGATAGAGCTAGACGGGCGGGTATTACATCAAAAGAAATAGCGAGTTCATTGAGTGTTTATTTTGATGGAAAAACCTTAACTGATTACCGTGAAGGCGATACTATTATTCCTATTATGGGGCGTGGTCTAGCTTCAGAACGTCGTCAGATTCATAATATTCGCTCTATTAATGTCTATTCAGCTGCGAGAAAAAGCAATGTACCTTTATCTCAAATTGCGGATATTAAAGCGGTAACTGAGCCAAGTCGTATAAAGCGGTTTGATCAAGAGCGCACAATAACTGTGAGTGCTAAGCATCAGATTTTAAAAGCTGCGCAGGTAATCAATGAGCTGCAACCAACGTTAGATAGCCTTGATTTGCCTCTTGGTTATCATTGGGAGATGGGGGGAGAGCTGGAAAATGCTGCTGAAGCACAGGGCTATTTATTTGAATATATGCCTGTTTGCTTTATATTGATTGCTGTTTTACTGGTCTGGCAATTTAATTCTTTTCGACGTGCGAGTATTATTTTGATTACCATTCCTCTCACTTTTATCGGTGCTGTTATCGGCTTACTGGTGATGAATGCACCGTTTGGTTTTATGGTGATTTTAGGCTTGCTTAGTTTGGCTGGGATTATTATTAATAATGGAATTGTATTGCTGGATCGTATTGAGATAGAAGTTAATTCAGGTAAAAATGTATACGAAGCGATCATTGGTGCTGCTATTGCGCGTTTTCGTCCTATTTTAATGACCACGTTAACGACAATATTGGGTTTGTTACCACTGATCTTATCTAAGGATCCATTATTTTATGGAATGGCTTGTGTTATTGCCTTTGGTCTATTGGTTGGAACTGTACTAACATTAGTTGTTGTTCCTGTATTGTATTCATTATTTATGAGTGCAGTGATACCTGAAAAGCAGGTTAAGACTCAAAGTTAAATTTGTATAAGCTTGATAGCCTAGTACCCAGCGTCTAATGGCGCTTAAAGAAACGCCTAAATGATCCGCAGCTTGTTTAATGACTAATTTGTCCGCGTCCAGTTTAAATTCAAGAGTGTAATTAGGTTTTCTCTGTTTTTTTTCGTTACTCATATTCACCTCTAATGACATTATAAATCAGCCGTTAGAAGTGCCCTGCTTTATTAGACCACTACAAAACATAACAAATTAAAAGCAGACAATGCACTTTTAAAGACTATTCCCGGAGTGAGGCTTGATTGCACAAAGAATGGTAATGACCGTAGGAAGACACTCGTTTAGAAGTGCGAGGCCTACCTCGGCCTTGTTCCTGTAGAAAAAGAGTCAGGAAGCAGCATAAAGGCCACTCAAGGCTTGTTAAAAATGGAAACCCTACCCTTCGAACCAAGCTATATATATGGCGGCGATTAGTGCAAAACAGTACAACCCAGATATAAAAGCTCAATACGAGCGATTAACAGAGAAGGGAAAAAGTAAAAAGTCTGCCCTAGGTGCAGCAATGCGAAAGCTGGTTCAGGTTTGTTTTGGTGCTTTAAAGCACCAGCAACCCTATCAACCACAAATAGGATAAATTATCCTCTTGTGATTGATTTGGAGAGATGCTATCTACAATAGCAAATCAATCATTATCTTTACGTTCTTTTTTCTCTGGAATTGGTAGTAAAGGCACGTGATAACTCTCAAGTATTTTGTTGATTTCTTGCTGATTTTTAGCAATTAAATCATTCAGTAAGGCTTTACGCTGTTTATCTGGATAGCGTACGCCCATCGCCATTGAATAATCAAATTTCATATTTACAGATGATTTCATTGGTAGAGACTTGTAGGTATCTGGATGTTGCGTCATCAGATAGCCCGCCATCGGCCCCCATAAAATAACCATATCTATATTACCCGCTTGCAATTCCTTGCCTATCATCATCGCGGTGCTATTTTCCTTGTCACCAGTCATGGTTTGGTAAGGGACTCCTTGCTCCAATAAGCCACTTTTTTGTAACCATGCTGTACCAGGACCGCGATCAAACATCGCTATTTTTAAGCTGTTTTGTTTAGCTAGGGGGAGTGATCTGAGTTGCTCAGGAATCGTAATATTATCCCAGCCACGTCCTTTGGTGATTAATAAAACATAGCTTGAGTGGTAATAAGAATGGGTTGTTGCGGTAAAATCAAAGCCAGCAGGTACGCCCATAATGACATCGCACTTGAACTGTTCTGTATCGCCGATAGTAGATTTTAGAGTGTTACGTACAAATCCTATGCGCTGTGGAAACCAGTAATATTCGACTTCTTGTCCCAATTGCTGGGCAAATAATGCAGCTATTTTATTTTCAAAGCCATCTAGCTTTTTGCTGGAGTAGGGTGGGTTTAGTGGGTCTGCGCAGACTCTGAATTTTTTATCGTCTCTAGGTTTTTTTTCAGTCGTACTCGGCTTTTTGGTGATTTTAGCTTGTTCGGCATCTTTAGATATTTCAGAAGCCGTAGGCTGTTCAATCGTATTAACTTTTTCAGTGGTCTGGCATGCGGCAAGGGTGCTAAGAGCTAATATCGAGAGTAGTGTTTTTGTTTTTTTTGCAAATGACATTTTATTGTCCTTAAGAAAACGGTCGTTTTGTGAAACGGTAAAAACAAAAAAGCCCCGACCAAATAAATTCGGTCGGGGCTTTTTGGCTTAAGTTAATCTAAAAAGATTATCTTATTTAGGTAATGCGAATACTGTAAATACGCCACCTAATTTAGTGAACGAACTTAAGCTTCTGTATGCACCAACCGCACCTAGACCTTCAGAGTTAGAATCATCTTCACCTGAATCAAGTCCTGCTGCGATACCGATACCAGCCCATCCGCCGATACCAGAAAGTACACCAATGTATTGCTTGCCTTTATAAGACCAAGTGTTGACGTTACCGATGATGCCAGAAGGTGTTTTGAATTTATACAATTCTTTACCTGTTTTAGCATCAACTGCTTTTAAGTAACCTTCAAGTGTACCGTAGAATACTACACCACCCGCAGTTGCAACCGAACCAGACCAAACAGAGAAAGTTTCTTTGTTAGACCAAGCAATTTTACCTGTTGTTGCGTCATAAGCAGTGAACTGACCTAGGTTAGTTGTACCATCTGGTTTACCAGTTAGTACATCTTTACCTGCTGGCATCATGCTTAAAGTAGCACCCACATACGGTTGACCCGCTGTGTATGAAACTTCAAATGGTTCGTATTCCATACATAGGTGATTACCTGATACATAGAATAAGCCAGTTTTTGGAGAGTAAGATACAGGCTGTTGGTTTTTAGCGCCTAATGCCGCTGGACATGTACCAACAGTATTTTCATCTTCACCATTCGCTTCTGTACTGTATTTAAGATCTAAAACAGGACGACCTGATTTCATATCAATATGAGTTGCCCAGTTAACTGATTTATCAAATTTCTCAGCAACTAACAATTCACCTGTTTCACGATCTAAAGTATAACCAAAACCATTACGGTCGAAATGCACGGCAGTTTTGCGCATTTTACCATTGATTTTTTGGTCAGCTAGAGCTACTTCATTAATACCATCATAATCCCACTCATCATGTGGTGTCATTTGGTAAACCCATTTAACTTCACCTGTGTCAGCATCACGGGCCCATAAAGACATAGACCATTTGTTGTCACCAGGACGTTGTACAGGATTCCATGTAGAAGGGTTACCTGACCCGTAATACACTAGGTTTAGTTCTGGATCATAAGAATACCAGCCCCAAGTTGTACCGCCACCAATTTTCCACTGGTCGCCTTCCCAAGTGCTAGTTCCTGAGTTTTTGCCAAGTTTAGTAACCTTGCCATCTTCCCAAGTTGTAGACTTGCCAGGATTGATTAGCGTGTCACCGTCAGGTCCCATGCTGTAACCTTTCCATGCTAACTCACCTGTTTTGATGTCATAAGCAGCTAAGAAACCACGAACACCAAACTCACCACCCGCAATACCTGTTAAGACTTTGTCTTTAACAACTAAAGGTGCTTGAGTGTTAGTCATACCTAATTTAGGATCACCGTTTTGAACACTCCAGATGCGTTTACCTGTTTTAGCATCAAGTGCAGTTAAAACAGTATCAGATTGTTGTAGGAAGATTTTACCATCGCCGTATGCTAAACCACGGTTCACAGTATCACAACACATAACAGGAATCGTAACATCAGCATCCATAGAAGGAGTGAACTCCCAGATTACAGATTGTGTTGCTTGGTCGATTGCGTAAACAGTGTTAGGAAATGGTGTGTGAATGTAGATAACATCGCCAACAACTAATGGTCCACCTTCGTGGCCACGTAAAACACCTGTAGAAAAAGACCATGCAGGTTGCAGGTTTTTAACGTTTTTAGCGTTGATTTGATTTAGTTCACTATAACGTGTACCCGCATAGTTACCTAAAGCAGTTGCCCAGTTAGCTGGGTTTTTAGTTAGTTTTTCAACGCCGCTATTCGCAGATGCAATAGTTGGTGCTGCAAGTAAAGCTGCTACTGATGACGCTAGTAGTAAGCTCTTAAGTTGCTTCTTCATATAATTCCTCCGAGAAACCTATCTATTAAATAGATCCGTGTTTGTTGTTTATATTAAGACTAATATTAGTTTTAAGCTTTATATTGAAGTGGTTTGTTTTTTTAACCCCGAGCTACAGGGCATTTCAAGCACTCCAACTTACTAAATTTAATGATTTTGACATAAAAGTCAACTTTTACCTATGGGTATGGTTTAGAATTAGCAGCATTAAATAGTAGGAATGCAGTGTAAGTTATTGGTAGTAACCTACTTTATTGAGATAGTTATTTATTAATGTAAATATGAGATATGACAATTTTATGACATTCATGGGTGGGACTAATTGATGCCTTTAGCTGACATTTTACTGATTACTTCAGGCTTGTTACTTTTGGCCATGATCGCGGCTAGTGTATGCCGGCATTTACCGATTCCTTACACGGTTTTATTGGTGTTATTAGGCTTGGTTGTGAATTTTCTTGCCACTGATAGCGATGTCATGGATTTAGTAGACTTTAGGGAGTTTCATTTAACGCCTGATCTGGTGTTATTCGTATTTTTACCTGCTTTGGTATTTGAAGCTGCTTTATCCTTGGATGCGCGTGCCTTATTAAAAAACCTAGTACCGGTTTTGGTCTTAGCGATTTTTGGTATGTTGGTGTCGGTAGTTCTAGTAGGTGTTGGTGTTGGGTGGTCTTTAGGCCTACCATTGGTTGTAGCATTATTATTCGGTAGTTTGATTTCAGCTACTGACCCAGTGGCGGTTGTCTCTTTATTTAAAGAGTTAGGGGTTTCTAAGCGTTTAAATATATTAGTAGAAGGGGAGTCCTTAATGAATGATGCGACCGCCATCGTATTATTCAATATTTTGCTAATCATGTTGGTGCAAGATAGTTTTTCTTATGCCGACGGGCTGCAGGCTATTGGACAATTCTTTAAAGTGTTTCTCGGTGGCGTGTTGGTCGGTACGTGTATTGGTTTAGTCATGAGTGAATTGTTAGTGCGTTTGTATCATGGTAATCAAAGTATTCCTGTCGTTCTGTCTTTGATCTTGGCTTATTTGAGTTTTATTATTGCTGAACATGAACTACATGTTTCCGGCGTTATGGCTGTCTTGTCTGCGGCGATCACGCTTAACTTGACCGGTTTAAGTCGTTTATCAAAAAACAGTATTGATACCATCCATACGACTTGGGGGTTTCTTGTTTTAATTTTTAACTCGCTATTATTTGTCATGATTGGGATTTCAGTTGATTTAATGCAGCTAGTGACTTTTTGGCAGCCTATATTATGGACGACTATTGCCGTCTCTATAGCACGTGCCGTTAGTGTTTATTTATTGCTTCCTATGACCACACGCATATTTTCTTTGCATCAGATTAGTTGGGCTGAGCGGCACATTATATGGTGGGGGGGATTAAAAGGGGGACTGGCAATTGCCATTGTTATGGCGATTCCTGAGACCGTTCCTGAAAAGCAGTTATTAGTTACTTTAACCTTAGGTGTGGTTGTAATCTCTTTGCTCGTTAATGCATCGACCATTCGTTGGTTGATGCATTACCTGAAAATGGACGAATTAGGCAAAACCGAGCAGGCGGAATTAAAGCAGAGTATGCAGCAAGTTACTCAGTCAGTAGATAAGGTACTGCATAGTTTTGAGAGCTTGCATTTGCTAGATAATGCCATGGAGTCCTCTGTTGAATATAAACTGCATCAGACGTTGGATACTGAGCAGATCGCTTTGACTGATGAGCAGCTGCTTAAACAGGTGCATTTGCAAGCCTTACGTGCTGAAACTGAGGAAATTGAGCACCTTTATGAAATAGGTGTAGTCAATTATTATACTTTAGTGACCTTTAAAGAGATTTTACGGGTTGACCAACAGCATAGCATTGATTATATGAAGGCTATGGGAGAAGGTTGGCTGCAGCCTAGTCCTCTATTGGATTTTGAACATAGGCTGATACATCTATTGAGGGAAAAAAGTTGGGCTCAAGATTTGTTAGTGCAATATCAAACACGCCGTTTTGCCAATAAAATTTTGCATGATATTGCGGGCGTATTAATGGCACATAAGGGTTTGCATGCGATTCATAAAATGATTGATCAAAGATTAGATAAGCAAATAGATGAGGAGTTATTGCATTCCTTAGAGCTTATTTATCAAAAACGCTTAAAGCGTCGGCAGAATCGTTTACATTACTTTAGCAAAAATTACCCAATATTTTATCG
>Ga0209707_1002194_pt1 | contig 10393 bp, 7 predicted proteins | sample EN4Hudsemesocosm_FD_184630 | JGI IMG/M metagenome (GOLD analysis project Ga0209707, IMG submission 184630) | Methane-oxidizing microbial communities from mesocosms in the Hudson Canyon - EN4B Hudson Canyon (SPAdes) (version 2) | ecosystem: Environmental > Aquatic > Marine > Cold seeps | place... | reverse complement strand
CATTTATTTTCCCAATCATAAAATTTAACTGTCGCAATACTTTGTACTGCAACTCCTTCCCCTCTTCCTATGAATCCCATTTTCTCCGATGTTGTAGCTTTTATGTTTACAAATTGTTTCTTGATATTTAAAAGCTCAGAAATTCTACTTTTAATAGCCATTTTATGTGGATTAACCTTTGGTTTTTCCGCAATTACTGTTAAGTCCACATTCACAATTTCATAACCAACATTATAGATAAAATCAACGATTTTCAATAACAGTGTGCTTGAATCTATATTCTTGTATTGCATGTCTGTGTCTGGAAAAAATTCCCCAATATCTCCCGCACCACATGCACCTAAAAGAGCATCAATGAGTGAATGAATTAGTACATCTCCATCACTGTGCGCCTTAAACCCATAATCGCAATCAATTTTTACGCCACCTAGAACCATCTGTTTATTTTGTTCAAATTCATGTACATCATAACCTGTACCCATAAAACAATTTTTTGATGCAGGTTTTATTTTTGGAAGTTGTGAAATATCACCGCCAAAAGTTAATTTTTTTGAATCTAGACTTCCACTTACATAATGGACAGTTCCTCCATTAGCTTTAATAGCAGAGCTGTCATCAGTAAATATATCGCTGTTATTTAATGCATTTTTGAGTTTTATGGTATTGGAAAGTTGTGGTGTTTGAATAAGTTTGACCTGTTCTCTGTTTATGGTTGTGCTTTCATAAATTACCGTATCTGAAACGTCTATACAAGGAACAATACAATCGGCTTTATCTTTGTTTTCTATAAGGTCATTTATGACCGTTTTAGGAACACAAGCACGTGCAACATCTGAAATCATTACATATTTACTTGTAACTTTTTGAAGCGCATTTTGCATTGATTCTTGTCTTGTATCTCCACCTTTAACAAAAATAATCTCATCTGAGAAGTTTTTCATGTAGTTTATTTCATTTTCATGAGAGGTAACAATAATTTTATCAAATGATGAGTAGTTATGTAACTTTTCTGTTACAAAAAGCCACAATGGTTGGGACTCTACTCTAAGCCATTGTTTCTTAGTTTTTAATCCAAAACGCGAAGAAGTCCCAGCACATAGGACTATTAGGGTGATATCAGACAAGCTCTTTCCTCTGTGTAAAAAAGTTACAAATTATACTAAATCAAAACTTAAAGGAAAGCTTTTAACGTTACGTTTATTCTTCATCTTCCAATTTTGTTTGAATCTTTTCTATGGCTTTGCTTAGTAGTTTGCTATCAAGATTGTATTCTTTTGCTTTTTTTAGAGCTTTTGTTATGTTTTTTTCAGACATTGGATTGGTAATATCTGATAAAATTTTGATGACCTCAAGAATTTGAGCTTTTTCTTTAAACTCATCGGGACAATTTTTTAAATCACCCACAAAACCAATGGCAAAAATAAGGTTATGACTTAACTTCCAGTGTTTAAAGATATTAGCAGTGATTTTTGAACAAGAATAACCCACAAATTCATTTTCAATTTCACTTAACTCCTTATCTCCTTTTTTTATTGCATCTTGAAATTCTTCTACTTTTCCACTTTCATGAATGAGTTCAGATAAAATAAACTTACCTGTCTCTTGCAAAAAGGCAGGTAATAAAAGTTCTTCTTTTAAATCGAATGAAATAGCACCTACCCAAGAATTGACCAAATTAGATGCAAGGTTAGATGTAAACATAAAATCATCCGTACTTACTTTATATGAATCTAAATTTGATTTAATCAGATCTTGCACAATACTTCCAAGGGCAATGGATATGGTGAAGTTAACTCCCAATAAATTAATGGCACGGCTTGGTGATTCCACTGCGTGTCTAAACCCGAACATTGCTGAGTTGGCTACTTTTAAAAGGGTAGTTATAATCAAAGGATCTTGTTCAATTATTTTTAATAAATCCAAGGGTTCTTTATTGGTTGATTTTCTAAACTCTTCTAAGTCAATGACACTTTTTGGTAGTGGGGGCAGGGCATCTATTTTTTCTAATAAGTTGTTTTTCATTGAGTACTTTCCTATATTTTTATGTTTGTTGATTTGTTAAGACTGATGGCTTCTTCTATATTATATGCTGACTGCACAAGTATTTGATCTTTAGGTGCTTTGGTAACTGACAAGATATAATCTCCCTCTATTTGTTCACCTTTAAGTGTGATGTTGAAATTAAATATTTTTTCAATGAGGTCACTGTAACTGTCAGTTATATCTAACATGATTCCAAGTCGTGCTCCTGAGAGCCTAAAAATTCTATCTTTTCTGCTTAGAAATGATTTTATTTTTTGAGCAATGGCTCTGAAAAATTTATCTCCTGTGTCTTGTCCGTATTTTTTATTAACATAAATTAATGAGGGAATTGCAATTTCCATAAATGTTACTTGCTCATCAAATTCACTCATATCATGTTTGATTTTAGTGATATTTTCAAGATGGGTAATTTCATCAATGTAGAGTATATTATTTTTGCTGTATCCGATTAAAATATTACTAACATTTTGAATAATATACTCTTTGTTTTTTTTCAAAATTAATTTAAAAATTTCTTCATAAACTGCTGGAAAAACAAATAAGATCTCATATGCATTAATCAAGGTGATACTGTGTTGTTTATATCCTGCATCTTCTATGGTGGATTTACCTTTTGTCAAACCTCGAATGTTTACTTCACATACGCCATAAAAAAGGATTCGCGAAATAAAGTGAGATATTTTAGAATTAATATCTTCATAGTCAAAACTGTTCTGACTTAATATTTGGCTGGTCAAACTTGAAATTTTTTCGTTGATGAGATACTTTAAATTAAGGTCTTTAAACTTCAAAAATATCATGATTTGGCTTTTCCCTAAAGTATACAAATCTGCTTTTGATAGGTTTTTCGTATCAAGTTCTAATTCATGGCTGTAAAATTTTCCAATGTTCATTAATATTTTTTGGTTAATGATGGAAAATTCATTTTTTAATGCGTTTAAACCATTGATATTAACAAATATACTGTAAAACTCTTTGGCTTGATGAATAGTCTTTTTATTTAAAGTATGGGAGTAGTAGAGACTCAAACTTAAATAAATTTTTGAAAAAACAGCCAAGAGCTGCGAAGCTGTTTTATGTAATTCACAATACTCAAATATCTTTTGAAAAACTTCTTGAATATCACTGCTAAATTTTTCATGTAGAAACTTATGGATAACAATATCCAAAGTTTTAATGGAAAAAAACTGATAATAGTCATTTCGGATATTGTCCAGACTGGTTAAAATAAGTGCAATTTGCAAATACTGTTGACTTTGAATATCTTTTGAAAAAAGTAAAACATTATGAATTATTTCCAGGTTAATGGGTTTTAAGTCTTCTGCTGCGAGAATAAAATCATCAATAACTTCTTTGTGTGTTAAAACCACAAAATCCTCGTTAGTGTATGGGGCGTAGGTTAAAACCAAACTGTCCAATAATTTTTGCCGAAAAGATTCTAAAGTCTCCATGCTCTTTTCTTTAATTTGAAGGGAAAAGTTATTGTTATATTCCATGATAATTTTTTGGAAATTACTATTACCCATAAAATCTTCATGGGCAAAGTTTTCTTCAAGTTTTTTAATCAGCGTTAAAATTAAAAAAGCATTGTTGCTTTTAAACTTAACAAACTCCTGCTGTTTTACTTTTTCATTATTTCCAAAGAGGGTGTCTTTAGATAACTGATATCCATCTTGTTGTCTCTCCGAATTTAAAAGAAACTCTTCCAGTAAATAATCCATACTTTTGGATTGAATTTCATAATAGGAAATATGAGAGAAGTAATAGAGTAACTTCCCTAAAATATTATTCAACTGGTCAATTTTAGTCTCTGTGAGTGTTACTGTAAATTTTAACATATTGTTGGATTCTGTTAAGAGTTCAATAATAGGATTAATGGTTTTTTTACGTTGAATATCAGTTGAATTGATAATACAAAGTTGCGTAAATGCCTCTACTAAAATCAAGTAGGAGTTAAAAGCTAAATCAAAAAGATCACTGGAAACATCCAAACTCTGTAAATAAGCCTCCATAGCTCTAAAGAGTTTTGAAACTTCATCAAGATTGTATTTTGTATAAGTTTCAAAAATTCTATAAACTTTACCTAGGGAGAGAAGATTGATGATATTTCCAATCTCTTTGAAAAAAATTGTAGAGTTATTTGAAATTAGATTATTGAGTCTTCGGTTCAAGTCATCTTGTAAATAGATTTTAAAATTGACATCATTTTTTAAAAGCTCAGCAATATCTTCAGGGATGGGCTTTCTTAAATAATACAATTGGGTAATGTGATTGGTTAAAAATAGAAAGTTGTTTTCTTGTGAAGAAATGAGATGGTTTTTATTCTCGACTATATGGTATTTGTTAATTATTTCATCAATTTTACTTTCATCTTCAAATGCATCACTTTCACTACTTGTGTTTAATGAAAAATTTAAATTATCAAGTGCACTTTGATCAATTATCATAGGTAATCCAGACGAGTAATATTTTTTAATGAGCTATATGTAAATTTTTTGCAACAATTATTTATTTATATAATTATATTGAAACTAAACTTATAATGAAGTTGACACACTTTGAAGCATATGCTCAATTAAAATAAATTAAGGGTAAAAATCAAGTATTTATAATAAAAATTAGATATAATCTAAAAAAAATTTAGATAGGAACACCATGAGAGATTGGCTAGATAATCACAAAGACGATACTGTAAGAACACAAATGTATTATGCTAAAAAGGGCATAATTACTGATGATATGAAAATTGTTGCACAAACAGAAAAAGTAGATGTAGAATTAATCAGAAGTGAGATTGCACGTGGAAGATTAATTATCCCTGCAAATGTAAATCACAGAAACATGAAACCAATGTCTATTGGAATTGCTGCATCGTGTAAAATCAATGCAAATATTGGTTCTTCTGCCTTAGCTTCAGATATTTCAGGTGAAATTGAAAAAGTAGATGTATGTTTAAAATATGGTGCAGATACTATCATGGATTTAAGTACAGGTGGAGATTTAGATTCAATCAGAGAAGCGGTAATTGAACATTCAACTGTACCTATTGGTACAGTGCCAATTTATCAAATTTTACATGACGTTAATGATAAAATTGAAGATTTAACCATTGAAGGTATGTTAAAAGTTCTAGAGAAACAAGCAGAACAAGGTGTTTCTTACTTTACAATTCATGCAGGTTTTCTATTGGAGTTCATGCCTCATATTGCAAAAAGAAAAATGGGAATTGTTTCAAGAGGTGGTTCATTAATGGCTGCATGGATGATGCATTATCATAAAGAGAATCCTTTTTATGAAGCATTTGATGATATCTTAGAGATTTGTAGAAAACATGATGTTTCATTGTCTTTGGGAGACAGTTTAAGACCAGGTTGTTTAGCTGATGCTTCAGATGAAGCACAGTTAAGTGAGTTGAAAATCTTAGGTGAATTAACATTAAGAGCTTGGGAAAAAGATGTTCAAGTAATGATTGAAGGTCCAGGTCATGTTCCTATTAATCAAATTGAGCGAAATATGAAAATTGAGCGTGAATATTGTCATGAAGCGCCTTTTTATATCTTAGGACCACTTACTACTGATATTGCAGCTGGATACGATCATATCTCTTCAGCAATTGGTGCTGCTGTTGGTGGATGGCATGGTGCTTCAATGTTATGTTATGTAACTCCGAAAGAGCATTTGGGTCTTCCTAATGCTGCTGATGTTAGAGAAGGAATTATTGCATATAAAATTGCAGCTCATACTGCTGATATTGCAAGAGGACGAAAAGATGCCAGTAAAATTGATGATGAAATGAGTGATGCCAGATACGGCTTTGATTGGAACAAACAGTTTGAACTTTGTTTGGATTCTGAACGAGCAAAAGAGTATCATGATGAAACTTTACCGCAAGATGTATTTAAAGAAGCAGAATTTTGTTCAATGTGTGGACCAAAATTTTGTTCATACAAAATTACACAGAAAATCGTAGAAACACACGGAGAATCGATTAAAGAGATGGCGTAAGCCATCTCTGTCGTGACGTGTTCTAAAATAACCGCAAGGTATACTCCTCTAATTACTCCTCTTCTTTGATTAAATTATCATAAATGTGAAAAAAAGTAATTGTTATAAATTGGTCAAATAAAATTTACCATTTTACTTTGAAAAGTTAAGGAATTATGTTAATATTAATGTAGTTTAATACCAATTTTAAAAAAAATTGTATTATTAAAATGAATTAAGACAAAAATTATCCTAATTAAAATATAATACGGAAATTTAAAAATAATAAGGAAACAATATATGGCAACTCAAGCTGATATTAAAAGTGCTTTACAAGAAGTATTGTACCCTGGATTTACAAAATCAATTATTGATTTTGGTTTTGTAAAAGAGATTGAAATAGTAAATGATCAAAGTGTATCGATTAGTTTAGATATCACATCAAGTGCGGGAGAAGTTGAAAACCAGTTAAGACAAGAAATTACTGCCTGTCTTAATAAAATTGGGATGACTAATGTTTCAATTAAAGTAAAAAAACCTCAAGCTGCTAAACAACAAAGTAACTCACAAAGTGGTAAAAATATCGCTCCTCAAATTAAGAACTTTGTAATGGTTAGTTCTGGTAAAGGTGGAGTTGGTAAATCAACTACAACGGTTAACTTAGCTGTAGCATCTGCTATGCAAGGGAAACGAGTAGGAATTTTGGATGCTGATATTTATGGTCCTAATATTCCTCGTATGATGGGATTAGATAAAAAAGAAGTCGAAGTAATTGGACAAAAAGTTAAACCATTTAATGCTTATGGTGTTGATGTTATGTCTATGGGTTCATTAATGGAAGAAGGACAAGCTCTTATTTGGAGAGGTTCTATGATTATGAAAGCCATTGAACAACTCTTACGAGACATCTTATGGGAAGAATTAGACATCTTGTTTATTGACATGCCTCCTGGTACTGGTGATGCTCAATTAACATTGGCTCAAAGTGTTCCCGTTGCTGCTGGTATAAATGTTACAACGCCTCAACACGTTGCTCTTGATGATTCAAGAAGAAGTTTAGATATGTTTAAAAAATTGCATATTCCAATTTCAGGTATCATTGAAAATATGAGTGGATTTGTTTGTCCTTCATGTGATACAGAAAGTGATATTTTTGGAAAAGGTACTTGTGATGATTTAGCTAAAGAATATGGAACAACTGTACTTGGAAATATTCCAATCGAACCATCTATTAGAGAAGGTGGAGACAGTGGAAAACCAATTGTATATTTTAACCCAGAAAGTATATCAGGGAAAAGATATTTAAAAGCAGCAGAATTATTATGGGAAGGTATAGAAAAGTCTCATGCTGATGGTTCAATCAGTAATGAAAAAATTCAGCCTACGACGCCTCCTGGCAAAAGTGCTTGTTCTTCTTAGTAGACTGTAGTTTACAGTAACATAAACACTAGAAGAATATAAACCACTAAAGGGAAGTAGAAATACTTCCCTTTTTTTATGCCTAGATTTTGGCTTTGCTTGATATAATCAAATATACTGAAGGGAACTAAAATGGACATGAATAAGATTCAAAATATTATCAGAAAGTTTTCAAAGCAGAGAGATTGGGATCAATTTCATAACCCCAAGAATATTGCAATGGCACTGAGCGTTGAGACCGCTGAATTAGTAGAAATCTTTCAATGGTTAAATGAAGAACAGGCATTAAATTTAGACACAGATAAACAAGAACATTTAAAAGAAGAGGTAGCTGATGTTGCGGTTTATTTATTGCGTATATGTATGGCTTACGATATTAATCTTGAAGATGCAATTATTTCAAAAATGAAAAAAAATGAAAAAAAATATCCCTTGATAAATGAGAAGGGCGAAAAAGTTTTATATGGAAATAAGAGTTAAGAAGGAGTCTCTTAACCCTCAATATTGGATTTGATAACAGTTATTTCATTTAGAGTCACAGAACTTGGAGTTATCTCTTCTTGAATTTTTTCATCATAGAGCATAAACTTATTATATGTGATAACTGAAGAAAGTGCAACTCCGTATGCGGCACCTTTCTCAGAATATCTGTCCAGTTTAGTTACTAAAATTAATGGGTCATTTGAAAGATGTCTTTCGATTCTGAATTCCTCAAAAGCAAAACTTCTTCCCATATTTTTGTAATAATCTCTTACGGATTCTTTAATGTTAGAGTATTTTTTTAGCCAAATAGTTTTGTTTCCTCTTTGCCCACTTGCAGCAATTCGTGGTTCTTTTTTATTAAAAGACCAAACTCCAAAAACATTATTTGCTTGTTTGAAAAACCTTGATGTACCCCATGAACTTTCCATCGCAGCTTGTGCTAGGGTTAAACTTATTGGGTGGGGTTTTAAAGCTAAGAGTAATTCTTCATTGCTTTTTACTTTATATATTTTTTTAAGTTGATTAATTTTATTTGATTGTGTATTGGTTTCAAGGGCAATTTCTATCTCTTTGTATTGAGCATTGAGTTCATTATAAACCTCTTGAACAGCAGGTAATAACATTTTTTTGAAATTGGCTTTTTTAGCTTGTACTGAAATAGTAGGTTTTTTTATTTTTTTTACGACTTTTACAGGTTCTGTTTTTTCCACAGTAGTAGTTTTTTGCTGACAACCAATGATCAAACTTGTAAATAAAATGCTCGAAATAATTAAAAATATTAAGCGAATAGTATATTCCTTGTTTTTTTTTCGGTTACTATAATAGCAAATAAAATGAATGAACGCTAAAAAAGTGAAGAAAAAGATGAAGAAAATTCTATTAAGTATACTAGAAGTAACACATATTGTAAATTTATAATTTTATTTCAAATATATTTATTATATTAAGTTAAATATTATTAAAAAATAACTGTTTACTTTTATCACTTTGTAACAAAAGCAAATGCTTCTGTTACTTCTGTTTTACGGCTTCGATATCAACCATGATTTTAATTTTATCACCTACAACAACTGAACCAGCTTCCAGAACTTTATTCCAAGACAGATTAAATGACTTTCTACTGATTTTTGCTTCAAGTGAAAAACCCAAACGTGTATTTCCCCAAGGGTCTTTGATTGTCCCATTGTTTTCAAGTTCAAAGGAAATTTTTTGCGTAATTCCTTTTATAGTTAATTCTGCAAGAGCTTCATCATCATTGATGGATAGAAGTTGAAAAGACATAAGAGGGTATTCTCTTACATGAAAAAAATCTTTTGACCTTAAGTGTTTATCTCTTTTGTCATTTTCTGTGCTAATGGAATTAACATCAATACTTGCATTTAAGGTAGAAAACTTTTTAGAATTTTCGTCATAATCTATGATGGCGTCATATTTAGAAAATGTACCATATACATTTGTAATCATCAAGTGTTTTACTTTAAATGAAATTTTCGAGTGTACAGCATCAACTTTAAATGCGGAAGCAAAAACAGTAGTTGTGAAAATTAGCACCATAAGGAGTAGTTTGTTCATGGGGTGTCCTTTTATTTATTAAAAGTATATAATAAATAAAAATAAGAATAGGGTTAATTTTAAATCTAATGTTATAAGATGATAGTAAATAAAGCTCCATTTTGGGTGTTAGTGATTGTTATTTTACCATTCATGTTATTTTCTATAATCATTTTTGTCATATACAAACCAATACCTGTTCCTTGTGATTTATGTTTCGTTGTAAAATAAGGGTCGAAGATATTATTGAGAATTTCTTCATCAATTCCTTTCGCATTATCTTCAATTGTTATGTATATACGTTCATCTTTTTCTTTAACATCTATTTTGATATTTGGTTTTTTAATTTTTCTTTGAATTAAAACATCTTTTGCATTGGATATTATGTTTAACAGAGCTTGTGAAAATTCATTTTTAAAACTTTTGATTTGTAATCTGTCATTTTCGTAATTTATATTGGTACTGATAAAAGAATTTTTTAATGAGGAATCAATTATAAACAGTGCGGCATCAATACTCTCTTTTATGAAAAATTGTTCTTTTTGTTTTTCAGGTTGGTAATAATTTCTGAAATCTTCAATGGTTCTTGACATGTAATCAATAATGGAATTACCCTCTTCAATTTTACTTTGAAACCTTTTTTTTGTCAGTTTACCCTTTTCATCATAAGCATCCATGTACATAATAATGGCACTTAATTGCATCAAAGGTTGTCTCCATTGATGGGCAATATTTCCTATCATTTCACCCATCATTGCAAGTTTTGATTGCTGAATTAGAAGTTGCTCATTTTGCTCTTTTTCATCTTGAGCAATTTTTTGAACTTGTAAACGATGATTGATTTCATTCTCAACGGTTTTTTCTAAATTTTTGTTAATTTCTTTTAATTTACGCTCATTTTTATTAATTCTCT
>Ga0209707_1002186_pt1 | contig 10411 bp, 5 predicted proteins | sample EN4Hudsemesocosm_FD_184630 | JGI IMG/M metagenome (GOLD analysis project Ga0209707, IMG submission 184630) | Methane-oxidizing microbial communities from mesocosms in the Hudson Canyon - EN4B Hudson Canyon (SPAdes) (version 2) | ecosystem: Environmental > Aquatic > Marine > Cold seeps | place... | reverse complement strand
TAATAAGTTCGGCTGGCAAGTCCGGTAAGGTGATCAAAATAGGCAAGGTTATGAATTTTTTTCTCACTTATTTTCTGCTGGCTAATATCCTGAACAGTACCCGTAATTATGGGTTGGTCATTTTCAAAGACTTTGACCATTTCTTGATGAACATAAGTGATCTTGTCGGCCGCTGTATGTATGCGGTATTCTACAAATTGTGTGGATGGTTTAATGGAAGCATGAAGGATCGTCTCTTTAACCATATCCCTATCTTTAGGTTCAATTAATGCGATAAAAGCATCAAGCGTTGAATCAAATGTTTTTAGATCAATATTACATAAATCAGCTAATTGCTCAGAGAGTTGAAAATGATTTTGTTTTACATCCCATATCCAATAACCAATACGTGCAATACGTTGGGCTGCTGTGAGTCTCAATTTACTGCTTCTTAGTTCAGCCGAGTCATGGCCCGCTCTTAAAATAAAGCTTAATCGGTGGACTAAAATGGAATAATTTATTGGTTTGACAATAAAGTCAGAAGCGCCAGACTCGAAAGCACGATTAATCGCATCTATATCATCCAACCCGGTTGTCATTATAATGGGTACGTCAAGCAATTCAGGTTGTTTTCGTAATAGACGGCAGGTTTTAAAGCCGTCTAAAGGTTCCATTATGGCGTCCAGTAAGATCAGGTCTGGTTTTTGTTGTTTGACATATTCCAGGGCTTGTATACCGTTACTGGCTTCGTCAACAATAAAGGATGAAGCGGTTAATGCGGAATGAGTAATTAACCTGAAGCTGGTGTCGTCGTCGACTAATAAAATATGTTGTTTCTGAAGCTCTTCAGGTGGGATGACGGCTTGTTGCTGACGGGTCTGTGTATTGAGCTCACTATTTAATACATCAATGATGCCAGCTAATTCTTGTTTAAGCGTAGTTAATAACGCAGCAATGTTCTCTGTGTGGCCTTGTTTGCTGATGCTTTCAATAGATTCTGCAGCAGCGGCCAGTTTTAGTGCGCCTAGATTGGCGCAAGCGGATTTTAGGCTGTGAGCAAGGTTGTTTAGTTTCTGAGTATTTTTTTGTTCTAGAGCATCTTGCAATGCATCAAGCTGCTTGGGCGCAAATTCCTTAAATAAGGTGATTGATTTGTTCAGTAAGTTTTCGCCTGTAGCGGTGCTATGTTTCTGTAGATTATTAAGTGCATCAAAATTTATATTGTGGGCGTTGGCTTGAAAACCCTGGGTAGGGCGTGTTGCTGATAGCGGTTCAGGGGGCTGGTCGCTAGCGGGTAGCCATTTCTCTAAGGTTTGCTGCAAATGATTGATGTCGAAGGGTTTGCTGACGTAATCGTTCATTCCTGTCTCAAGACATTGCTCAATAATGCCTTTTTGCACATCAGCGGTTAATGCAATAATCGGCGTCAGCTGTTCTTTTTTGAGTATTATTTCCTGTTCACGAATTTTAACTGTCGCTTCAAAGCCATCCATTTCAGGCATGTGACAATCCATTAAAATGGCATCGAAATGCTTTTCTTCAAAGGCTTTAACTGCTTCATGACCATTGTTAACTACTTCTGGTTGACATCCCATGGTGCGTAACATAGCCATGCCAACTTCCTGGTTGACAGGGTTGTCTTCAGCTAGCAGTATATGTCCAGATAGTCGCTGTATTTCGTTAGTAGATATCTTCGGCTGAGCTTCTTGCTGGTTGAGTCTGGCACCTGTTAACTTAAGCAGGCACTGTAGTAACTTTTGTTGAGGGACAGGTTTGTTCAATAAAAAATTAATACCATTAATTGTGGCTTCAGACTGGTCGATGGTTAGGCCGGTCGAACTTAAAATAACTAATGATATATCGCTTAATTGTGGATTTTTATGGATCGCATTGGCTAATGTTAAACCATCCATTTCAGGCATATGCCAATCAAGTAAGGCCAGCTGGTAGTGTTTGTTTTGCTGTAGGGATTTAGTGAGGTGCTCAAGTGCTTGTGAGCCGCTGTTGACACTAGAACAATGTGTTCCCCATTGTTCTAGTTGAGCGGATAAAATTTCGCTATTGGTGGCATTATCATCCACCAATAAAATATTGACTCCTTTTAGAGACGATATGTCTGTTTCTTGAATGACGGGTTGTGAACTTTGTTCCATCTTGAGCTGGAAGCTAAAGCAAGACCCTTGCTCTAGGGTGCTGTTGAGTTTTATCTGTCCCCCCATCATATTGATTAATTGTCTGGAGATGGTTAAGCCCAGTCCTGTTCCTCCATGGCGGCGAGTAATACTGCCATCACCCTGAGTAAAGCTATTGAAGATCAATGTTTGTTGTTCAAGGCTGATGCCTGGGCCGGTATCAGATATTTCAAATAATAAGCTTATTTGTGCTTGTGGGTTGTTTTGCTTTATTCGGCTAACTTTTAATTGAACCTCGCCTTGTTGAGTAAATTTGATTGCATTACTTAATAAATTAACCAGTACTTGGCGTAGTCGATCAGCATCGCCATGGACGATAGCATCTAGATCATTAGGCAGATTTAATATCAGTTCCAGGCCTTTTGAGTGCGCTTGAGATGCAAGTAATTCAATGGTGTCTTCAACTAATGTGCGTATATTGAAATCTGTCATCATCAGTTGAAACTTACCGGATTCAATTTTAGAGAAATCAAGAATATTATTGATTACGCCTAATAAAGATTCAGCAGATTTATAGGCTGTTTCAGCAAGTCTTTGTTGGTGAGCTGTTAGGTTGGTCGTTAATATTAATTCTGTCATGCCCAGTACACCATTCATCGGTGTACGGATTTCATGGCTCATGGTGGCGAGAAATTCACTTTTGGCAATACTGGCTTTTTGGGCATCTGCGGCTAATACCAGCGCCTTGTTTTTTGCTTTAGTCAAATCCTGAGTTCTTTGTTGTACTTGTTCTTCTAGGGTGTCTTTTTGTGCATTCAGGGCTATATTCCGACTATGAATTTGTTCCAGCATTTCATTAAAGGTTTTCCCTAGCAGGCCAATTTCATCATTTGAATTAACGGTTGTACGTTTTTGGTAGTCGCCTGATTTTTGAACTTCTTCGCTGATAGCGACGAGCTCTAGAATGGGGTCAGATAGTTTTTTGGCTATCTTTTCCATGTATCTAAAAATTAATAGGGCAGCAAGAGCCAATCCTAAAAAAGCAATCCCCATTTCTTTGAATAAGCGGTGATAAATATTCTGTAGGCTAATAACTAAAACGATACGACCATATTCGACCTGATCAAAGATTAGGGGTTTGCAAATATGCATGAATCGCAATGTGAAATTATTGTGCTTGCAGTCGATGGTTAAATTGTCTGGAAGTTTCCAGTCTTGAGCTTGCAAATAAGCGGCAAAGGGTTGTTGTTGGTCTGTTTTTATGACTGCGCCATATATTATTTTTTTATGCGCTTTTAGGGTGTTTAAGGTTTGCTGGGCATCTGCTTTGTTATCAAAAATTAATGAAGGGGTGATGGCTAAGGAGGTGATTTCTGTTAGCGCCTCAAGTTCGTCGTGTAATGCCAGCTTGTTGGATACAACCGTGTTAATCATTAAAACACTGCCGGCAATCAACAGCATAAGCAAAATGCTCATGCTTAAAAGAAATCTTAATTTATCTCTGATGGAGGCATTATTTAACAGATGCATCAGTATTCCTTTTTTTGTGCTAATAACTGAAACATTAAGTCTTTACTCCTGAGGAGCTGTGCCTGGAGGAGTAAAGTCAAAGATTTTAGCCAGATTTAAAAGGCGCGAACTTATTGTTAATTTGGCTTGTTTAACTATAGGCAAGTTAATATTTAACTGAATCTTACCTTGAACGAGTTCAAGCCCAATCATACCCCCTGCTTTAATAAACGCCAAGTTTTCTCCAACTGTTAAAATGGGGTGTTCTTTGAGTTCTTCTAGCAAGGGAGTTAACTTGTTTCGTTCCAGCTCACTAAGGTAGAGTATTTGACAGCGCTTTAAATTGCGCAGACGTGAAATGCTTATAATTTGTAAGACGTTGTTATTAATGGTTTTGTTGTTTATTTTTGTGAATGATTCTTGAACGATATTATCACCAAAAATGCATAAATTCAGAGTGGAGTCTGGGCTGTTCATAATCTGTTCTGGCCAGCGAGTAAAGCGTGCTATATTGAGCGTTAGTGCCGCCAGGATCTCTTGTTTTTCAACAGAGAGAGAATGTACTTGAGGGACATAGCTCAGAATAAACAGCATGCAGGGTATTAATGGCGCTATTTTTATTATCATTGTGTTATCTGATTTGGCAATTAAAACTGCCAGACAAATTTTCCATACATTCCGCGGTCAATTTCTGTAGGTTGTATAAATATTTCCTGCTGATTTTCCATATGGTGTTCTGCCAAAAGGTTTTGACCCGTTAATGATAATTCAATGTCGTTAATAGGGCGCCATGCCAGGCGTATATCCAGAGAAACATAATGCTTGGCTTCTCTAATAACTAATGAGCCAGTTGTCCTGTTACGATCTACAAACCGAAAAAAAACATCAAAATTTATGTTGTTTTGAAGTGATAGGGCGCTACGGACGGAAACCTGTTGCTGAGGACCCAAGCCAATTTCACCCGGTATTTTTTGACCATCAAATTCCATTTTTAATAAACTGTAGTTTGCATCCCAGCGCCACCAATCTAGCATTTGCCAAACTGTGGCTATTTCAACACCATAAGTCTGGAGGCGGTTATTATTAGCAAAAGACTGTATAACCTCAAGGTGGCTACCTTTTACTACTGGTGCGGCAGTTTCAACTGATCTTAATTGATTATACTCATTGTAAAAAGCGGTAAAATCTACTGAGACATTATCAATAGCCGTGGTTCTGTAACCAAGTTCGTAACTGATAAGCTCTTCAGAACTAAACTCATCAGAATCATCAAGAAAGATTGCAGTGTAATTAAAAGGAGCGGGTCCTGGCCGTACAAGCTCCAAAAGGCGCATATCTTGTTCAGTTCGTGAAGGTGTTCTAACTGCTCTAGACACCGCAGTCCATAGTCGATGTTTATTATGCAGAGCCCACATTAGCCTTGCTGTAGGTTGTACCTCAAAACCACTGTAATCATTATATTCAACTTTAGACCCCAACGTAAGCCATAATTTATTATCAAGTAATGTAATTTCATCTTGTATAAATGCACTGAAAAGTTGGTCATTTCTGGAGGGAGGACTCAGGACCATAGTTTCACTAAAACGAAACTGATCATGATTATATCGATAGCCAGCTCCCCAAACCACGTCATTCCAATCCAAAAAGGAAAATCGATGCTGAAAGTCAATATCCAGTACTTGCCGACTTTCTTTTAAAAAGGTTTCATCTCGTTCATAAAAGTCGTAAAAAACCTGTAATGAGTAATCAGAAGTTGATGAGAAGGTGTGTTGTTGGCGGGCTAATAAATTTCCACCAAAGCTGTCGATAGATTCATTGAAAATGCTTCCAAAAGGCGATGACAACTGAGCCTGAGTTGTTTGCTGGTTTAAGATACTGCGATAAGCATCGCCTTGAATGGTAAGCGAATCAGATTCTGAAATTTGAGAATCCAGTCTAAAGCCGCCTTGAACTTTATCCCAGTCATCCCCGGCCTCTCCTCCAGACCTTAAAGTACTTTCATCGCGTTTAAAACCTTTTATGTAGGCTCTCGCTGTAGTATCAGTATTTACATGGGTACCATAACGAAATGAACCAAAGCCCTGTTCTTCAGTGCCTCCGCCAGCGGCTAGTAATCCGCCTTGGGTGTCGGCAGAATGTTTTGTGATAATGTTTATTACGCCATTGACTGCATTGGCTCCCCATAATGTCGCGCCAGGACCTCTAATGACTTCGATGCGATCAATATCTTCCAGCATAATATCCTGGTTTTCCCAGTAAACACCGGCAAAGGTTCGAGTGTAAGTATTTCGTCCATCAATTAGTACCAGTAATTTATTGGCAAAACGACCATTAAATCCTCTGGCACTGACCGCCCATTTGTTGGAATCTATGCGGGCAACATTTAGTCCAGGTGCCAGGCGTAAGGCCTCTGGGATTGAGGTGGCACCTACGCGTTTTATATCTTCGTGGCTAATGACATAAATTGCAGCTGGAGAATCATTAAGTGACTTTGCTTTTTTTGCAACGGAGATAACTTCAACATTTAATAGGTCTTCTACACTTAGGTTGAGTAAGTCATCCTGTTCGGAATGGGCTTTAGCTGTACATATGGCAAACAATGCCGGAAGGATAAAGAGGTGTTTTAGAGGGCGTTTTTTATAATGCATGGCATTAACGGATAAACTGATAGTCGGTTATTAAATAATAGCAGTTTTTTTGAGATTGTTATCTTGAGTAATTGTAAATAGTGCAATTCTTTTTTTTCTTCGTAGGAGCGTCTGCCCTCGGCGCGATTTAAAAAAGCTGTTAACGCGTCTAGGACCGAAGGCATAGGATATTGGTTTATAAGGATGTGTAAATACATACGCTACATGGATAGGATGAATGCATAATTGCAGGAGACAAATAGATGTCTATGGCAGCAATCAGCTCCTGTTTCGAGCTGTATATTTGTAGACCCATGGGATTAGGACGCTCTGCTACAAGGGCCTTCTTCAGAAGCCCTATAAATCAACAGTCTATGTCCACAGAGAAATATAGACTGAGTAGCTACCTCTTTGATAATAGTTGAAAGCAATTGTTGTGATGATCTTATCTATATTTATTGACATTAAATTCTCTAAAAGTACAATGGTGGGTTAATTTGTGTTCAGGTTTAGTCTGAAATCATCATTCAAGTACTGCGAGCAGTGCTCTTAAAAGTTAGGAATCTAAATGAGTCATACGTTATATGAAGCCAATGTCCAGCGTGTTCAACGTTGTGAATTAGCCGTTCCCGGGTCGAACCCTGGTATGTTTGAAAAAGCAATGAAAAGCGGTGTGGATTTCATTTTCCTTGATCTTGAAGATGCTGTTGCGCCAGATGACAAAATTCAAGCGCGTAAAAATGTTATTGAAGCGATTAATGATATGGATTGGGCGGGGCATGGTGTGACTGTTTCTGTCCGTATTAATGGTTTAGATACCCAGTATATGGTACGCGATGTTGTCGATTTAATGGAACAGTGTGGCGAGAAACTAAATACTATTTTAATTCCTAAAGTGGGCGTTTATTCTGATGTTTATATGGTTGAAGCCATGGTAAATCAGTTGGAAATGCAACAAGGTTTAAAAAACAGAATCGGTATCGAATGTTTGATTGAAACTGCATTGGGTATGGCTAACGTAGAAGATATTGCAAAACAAGGGGCTTTAGGGGGGCGTTTGGAAGCCTTGCATTTTGGTGTAGCTGATTATGCTGCGAGTAACCGTGCAAGAACAACTAATATCGGTGGTTTAAACGAAAATTACCCGGGTGATCAATGGCATGCTGCGATTAGTCGTATGACGGTTGCTTGTCGTGCTTATGGTTTGCGTCCTATTGATGGACCATTTGGTGATATTAAAGACCCTGAAGGCTATAAATTAGCAGCTAAAAGAGCGGCGGCGTTAGGTTGTGAAGGAAAGTGGGCAATCCATCCTTCACAGGTTGAATTAGCTAACGAGGTATTTACACCACCTGCTGAGGAAATAGAAAAAGCGCATCGTATTTTAGTTGCATTAAAAGAAGCTGCGGCTCAAGGCAAAGGTGCTGCGGCACTTGATGGTCGCCTAATTGATGCTGCTTCTGAGAAGATGGCACAAAATGTAGTAAAAGCTGCTGAAGCAATAGCTGCAAAAACAAAATAATAAGTGGGGCGCAGGTTTTAGCCTGCTTAGTTAACACAAAAATGCAGGCTAAAGCCTGCGCCCCAATACTTAAATATATATTAACAAAAGGTAAATACAGATGAATCACTTCAATCTGTTATATGAAAAACGTAAGGGCTTTATGCATCTTGCGAAAACTTTTTTAGTTTAGATCAAATGTAGAGAATTTTGTTTTTATCTAAATTCTCATCTTATAAAAAAATCTTAAATAGGAATACTATGGATATTCATGAGTATCAGGCAAAAGAAATTTTGGCGGGATATGGCGTAAGAGTCGCCGATGGTGGACTAGCTTATAGCCCCGAAGACGCCGTTCAACGTGCGAGAGAAATTGGTGGTGATGTTTGGGCGGTTAAAGCGCAAATTCACTCGGGAGCACGAGGCAAAGCAGGTGGCGTTAAAATCTGTAAATCTCATGAAGAAGTAGAAGCCGCTGCTGAATCCATGCTGGGTAAACGTTTGGTGACTCATCAAACTGGCCCAGCTGGTAAAGTCTGTTTAAGATTGTATGTTGAAGCAGGGACTAATATAGCGAAAGAGTTATATTTCAGTTTGCTGGTTGATCGTGCGCATGAAAGTATCATTATGGTCGGGTCTACTGAAGGCGGTATGGATATTGAAGATGTTGCTGAGAAAACACCTGAAAAAATCAACAAAATTCAAATAGACCCTGCTGTAGGTTTATTGGACTTTCAAGCCAGAGAAATGGCATTTTCGTTAGGTTTAGAGCCTTCACAAATCAGTCCAGCAGTTAAATTGATCTCTGGCTGTTATCGTGCCATGCGTGATTTAGATGCCAATATGATAGAAATCAATCCATTAGTTGTGACTGGCGGTAGCGGCAAGTTAATGATTATGGATGCCAAAATGGGCTTTGATGATAATGCTATGTTCCGTCGTCAAAAAGTAGCTGAGTTGCGTGATAAAACTCAGGAAGATAAGCGTGAGACAGCTGCGGCTGACCGTGGTTTGAGCTATGTGGGTTTAGATGGTGATATTGGTTGTATGATCAATGGTGCTGGTTTGGCGATGGCAACCATGGATATGATTAAGCTGGCTGGTGGTGAACCCGCTAACTTTCTTGATGTAGGTGGTGGTGCATCAGCAGAACGTACAGAAAAAGCCTTCCGTTTAGTGTTGGCAGATGAAGGTGTAAAAGCCATGTTGGTTAATATCTTTGCTGGGATTAACCGTTGTGACTGGATTGCTGAAGGTGTAGTACAAGCCGTTCAGAAAATCGATATGAAAATACCTTTAATCGTGCGTTTATCGGGTACTAATGTAGAAGAAGGTCGCAAAATTATTGCAGAAAGTGGCTTGCCTATTATTACGGCAACGACTTTGGCAGAAGCTGCAGAAAAAGCAGTGCAGGCACGTAATGAACAAGTGGCTAAAGAAGGAGCAGCATAATGGCTATTTTAATTAATAAAGAAACTCGTATGATTGTGCAAGGATTTACTGGGAAAATCGGTAGTTTCCATGCTCAGGATATGATTGATTATGGCTCTAATGTTGTGGGTGGTGTTACCCCTGGAAAAGGTGGGCAAACACATTTAGACCGTCCTGTTTTCAATACCGTAAGAGAGTCTGTTGAGCAAGAAGGTGCGGAGGCTAGTATCATTTTTGTACCGCCAGCATTTGCAGCGGATTCTATTATGGAAGCAGCAGAAGCGGGCATTAAATATTGTGTTTCTGTCACTGATGGAATTCCTACACAAGATATGATGAAGGTTAAACAGTTCTTGCGTAAATTCCCTAAGGAAGAGCGCATGGTGTTAACTGGACCAAATTGTGCTGGTACCATTAGCCCAGGAAAATCAATGCTGGGTATTATGCCGGGCCATATCTATATAGCTGGAAATGTTGGTATTGTTGGTCGTTCTGGAACTTTGGGTTATGAAGCAGCTGATCAAATGAGAGAGTTGGGTATCGGGGTTTCTACTTCTGTTGGAATTGGTGGTGACCCAATCAACGGTAGTTCACATCGTGATATCTTTGAAAAATTTGAGCAAGATGATGAAACCAAAGTTGTAGTGATGATTGGTGAAATCGGTGGGCCGCAAGAGGTCGAAGCAGGTGTTTATGCGAGCCAGCATATGAATAAGCCGGTTATCGCTTATATTGCTGGTTTAACAGCGCCTAAAGGTCGTCGCATGGGACATGCTGGCGCGATTATTTCATCAGCAGGTGAATCTGCTGCTGAGAAAGTAGAAATGTTGCAGGATTTAGGTGTGACTATTGCGCCTACACCTTCTGCAATGGGTGAAACTGTCGCGAAAGTATTAGCAAAACTATAATACGTTTAACGCGACAGAAAACCGCATTCAGCCTTGTGTTGAATGCGGTTTTTTTATGCCTGTGAGTCTAGTAGACTGTGGCGATAGTCAGATATAGAGGTGAAAGCTAATGTTTATTTATTCCTTACCCATTTTGTTTGCATATATGCAATTTGGAACGCCGGTAGAGTATTTAATTACAATCATTTTTTTATTGCTTCTATTGTATATCGCAACACCTTACAGCCTCTTTTTTAAAGAGGCTGAATGGGGGGCGGTATCAGAATTAAGTTTCTATCAATACTTGTTTGATTCCTGGAATGGGCAGATTAAATTATGGCTGGT
>Ga0209707_1002185_pt1 | contig 10412 bp, 12 predicted proteins | sample EN4Hudsemesocosm_FD_184630 | JGI IMG/M metagenome (GOLD analysis project Ga0209707, IMG submission 184630) | Methane-oxidizing microbial communities from mesocosms in the Hudson Canyon - EN4B Hudson Canyon (SPAdes) (version 2) | ecosystem: Environmental > Aquatic > Marine > Cold seeps | place... | reverse complement strand
CACCTTCACTTAAAGAAAATTTCAAAAAAACTCTTAGATATATCTCTAAAACTTTCTCAAAATAAAAATAAGATACAATACGAAAAATAATATGTGGAAGACCACAAGGAATATAAATGAATAAAGTCGAACTACTAAGTCCAGCAGGAAATTTAGAAAAATTAAAAATCGCATTTGCTTATGGAGCAGATGCGGTTTATGGAGGGGTGAGTCACTTTAGTTTACGAATTCGTAGTGGAAAAGAATTTACAATGGAAACTTTCAAAGAAGGAATTGATTATGCTCATGAACGCGGGAAAAAAGTCTATGTGACTATTAATGGTTTTCCCTTTAATGCACAACTTAATTTATTAAAAAAGCACATTCTTGCAATCGCAGCATTAGAACCCGATGCTTTAATTGTGGCTTCTCCTGGTGTAGTTCGTTTATGTAATGAATTAGCCCCTCAAATACCAATTCATTTATCGACTCAAGCGAATGTTATGAATTATTTAGATGCCCAAGTTTTTTATGACATGGGTGTTAGAAGAATAATAGCAGCACGTGAGATATCTTTGAAAGATGTAATGAATATTAAAGAACATTTGCCTGACTTAGAAATTGAAATTTTTGTACATGGATCTATGTGTTTCGCTTACAGTGGACGATGTTTAGTCAGTGCTGTTCAAATGGGAAGAGTTCCAAACAGAGGTAGTTGTGCAAATGATTGTCGTTTTGAGTATACCTTGTATGCTGAGGGAGAGCATGGAACACTGTTTAGACTCGAAGAGGATCCAGATGTTGGAACGTATATCTTTAATGCTAAAGACATGAATATGGCTTCTGCAGTTGATGAGATATTGGACTCTGGAGCTATTGATTCTATCAAAATCGAAGGTCGAACGAAATCACCTTATTATGCAGCAGTAACTGCCTTTGCATACAGAAATGCCATTGATGATTATTATGCAGGCAAATTTGATGCAGATATATATCAACGAGAATTACATACTACCAAAAATAGAGGTTTTACCGATGCCTACTTAATTCACAGGCCTTCTGAGAAAAATGATACTCAAAACTATGATTATGCTCTGAGCAAAGGAACCTATGAAGTAAGTGGTTTAGTCACAGATGATGAACAACATTTTATGTGTAAATATAAAACATATCCCAATGATGAAGTGGAGATTTTTGCACCACTTAACTCAAGTATAGTTGAGTGTGATAATGATATTGGAAGTATTTATAAAAATGATGATGGAATTTATTGTATAAAGTTTAAGAAAATAGAAACAGAAACGGGCAAAGCCATGGATTCAGTACACAGTGGAAATACCAACAAAATAAAACTGCCAGGAACTCTTCCTTATATGACAATGTTTAGAGTCCCAGGAGTGGAAGAAGTAGTGAGCTAGATGGTTTTTTTTAGAGTTACTCAAAATATAAATATAAAAGCCACAGATGGTACTTTAGTTAAATATCTTAAACTAAAAAAACCATCTGAGCTCATATCTGAATATATTTATTGTACTACGTATAATGATGTAAACTCTATAAAAAAAATCTTTAAACGCATTGGACCTGAATATAAAATCAGAGTCATGGACGAAAAAAAATTTACTTCAAGAGAAGAATTTCCTCTAGAGCTTGGAATTTCCAATAAAAATGAATTTAATATTCTTAAAAAACATGAATATGAAATAGAACAAAACCCTTCGTATATTGTCCAAAAAACAGACAAGTCCATACATGGCTTTGCCATCAATGAAAAACCCTCCTTATTATATAATCAGCTAAATGCAGATAAAAAAGATGTAAAGGTGATGATACTTGGGGGAATTGGAAAGGATATTGGTGAGATTGTTAATTCTTTGAGTGCGGTTCGGATTTTGTATGAACAGTTATTGAAAAAATTTACTAATGTTAAAATTGATATGTATCTTATCTCTTCTGATAATACTTTTTATTCCAGAGACAAAGATATCATGAAAAATGAATATTATATTAATGCAATATTTCCCTTATCCATTAGTGTCAAAAAAATGAGTACTTATGATTTTTATATTGACAACAGTTCAATAAGACACAGTAATTATTATTCTCATATGCCTTTTGTTGACGCTTATTTACATAAATTTGGAATTGATTCAAAAAAAGTACCTACTATTGAAAAACACAATCATTTAGACATCTCTTCTCATCAGCCAAAACAAGAATTAGTTGATAAGTTAAATGATTTGAAAATTAAGGGTGAGTTGCTACTTTATCACCCCTATTCAAGCAATTCCGAGCGAAGTATGCCAGCAGATGCTTCCATTGCATTTTTAAAAAAACTCATAAAAAAATCAAGTAATAAAACAATAGTTTCTGTATTGGATTTGGGTAAATTTAAAAGTGATTCTTATGTGAACTTGACCTCCTATTCTAAAACTTATTATGACTTTGTTTATATTATTTCACGGATGGATAAAATCATTTGCGTTGATACCGCAACTTATCATATCAGTGATGCTTTTTTTATACCAACAGTGGTATTGTTCTCAGGAATTAAACCTAAACACAGAATCAAACATTATACGATGACAAAAGCAATTGAAGTTATAGACAAAACAAAGTATTTTAGTAAATTTGTTTTTGACAATGATGCCCTTAGTTTGTACAAGTTTGAAGGGTGGGGCAGTGTAAAAGTTGGTAAGGTTATCAAGTTATTAGAAACAATTAGATAAAATACGAAAAATTAAAGAAAATTTCGTTTGTAAGTATTTAGAATCAATAAGTAAATTGATTTCATAATGTTTAAAAATTAAATAAAATAAGGATAAACAATGAACTTTGTATCAATAATTATGGGTAGTAAATCAGACTATGAAATCATGAAAAACTGTTCTGAGACACTTGAAAAATTTAGCGTTAACTATGAGATGATTATTTCATCAGCACACAGAAGTCCAACTAGAACGAAAGAATATGTTCAAAATGCAGAAGCAAAAGGTGCTGTTGCATTTATTGCTGCTGCTGGTATGGCTGCACACTTAGCAGGTGCATTGGCTGCGACTACAACTAAACCAGTTATTGGGGTGCCTATGAAAGGTGGAGCAATGGATGGTATGGATGCTATGCTTTCAACGGTTCAAATGCCTTCAGGAATGCCAGTAGCTACTGTTGCATTAGGAAAAGCTGGTGCAGTTAATGCTGCATATTTGGCAATGCAAATTTTAGCACTTACGGATAAAGAATTGGCAATTAAATTAAAAGAAGACAGAATTGTTAAAGAAAAAGCTGTTGCAATTGACTCTAAAGAAATCGAAGTATTAATATAAAAAACTAGAAATTAGGACGTTATAATTATGGTTACATTTAGTGAATTACTATTAAAATTGCAGCAGTTTTGGGCAGACCAAGGGTGTAATATTCTTCAACCTTACGACATTCCCTCAGGTGCAGGAACGTTTCATCCAGCAACTCTTCTTCGAAGTTTGGATTCGAAACCTTGGAGTGTGGCATATGTTGCGCCAAGCAGAAGACCAACGGATGGAAGGTATGGAGAAAACCCAAATAGATTGGGGTCCTACTACCAATTTCAAGCCTTAATTAAACCAAGTCCTGAAAACATTCAAGACTTATATTTACAATCATTAGAGTACTTAGGGCTTGATACTTCAAAACATGACATAAGATTTGTAGAAGACAACTGGGAATCTCCAACACTTGGCGCTTGGGGTCTTGGATGGGAAGTCTGGCTTGATGGAATGGAAGTCACACAATTTACTTATTTCCAACAAGTAGGTGGAATTGCATGTAACCCAGTTGCTGTTGAGATTACTTATGGAACAGAGCGGCTTGCAATGTACTTACAGGGTGTGGATAATATCTTTGACATTGTTTGGAACAAAAATGAACATGGTGTTACCACATATAAAGATATACACCTTGAGAGTGAAATTCAGTTCTCTAAATATAACTTTGAACTGGCTAACACGGATATGTTATTTAAGCACTTTGACGATGCCTTTGAGGAGTGTAAAAAATGTTTAGATGCTGGACTTCCATTACCTGCATATGATCAGTGTATGCTAGCCTCTCATGCGTTTAATACACTAGATGCACGAAAAGCAATATCTGTTACTCAAAGACAGAATTATATTTTACGAGTACGAGACTTATCTCAAGGTTGTGCTGTGCTGTATAAAGAACAAGAACCAGACAGACTAAAACGATTGGGTTATTAAGGTAGAACATGAGAGTAAAAGATATATATAAGTTCTTGAATGAATTATCTCCTTTTGAATTACAAGAAAAATGGGATAACTCAGGTTTGCTTGTGGGCAACCCAGAAGACAGTGTCAAAGAAGTACATATATCTTTAGATTTGGATGAAGAAGTATTAGAAAATGTGCCTGAAAACTCTCTTATCATTACACACCATCCTTTGATTTTTTCTGCTTTAAAACAAATAAACTACAACACATATGCAACAAAACTGTTGAAAATACTTATAAAGAAAGACATCAGTCTGATTTGTATGCACACCAATTTTGATGTGAGCCATTTGAATAAATATGTTGCTAAAGAAATTTTGGGACTAGATGTTGAAGAGACTCAAGGATACGTAACATATGCTTATGTAAATCAGAATTTTGAAGCCTTTCAAAAAAACATAGAAAAAAAGCTGAGTTTACAATATACAAAAGCAGTGCAATGCCATGAAAAGGTCACTAGAGTTGCGTTAATTACGGGAGCTGGAGCTTCCATGATTGATGAAATAGAAGCAGATTGTTTTTTAACAGGTGATATAAAATATCACGATGCGATGGAAGCCAAATTACGCAAAATATCATTAATTGATATAGGACACTACGAAAGTGAACACCACTTCAGCCCCTTGTTATTAGGGCTTTGTGAAAAATATTTGAAAATAAATAAATTAAAAGCTATAATAACAGCTTCAAAAAATCCATTTAAGTTTCAGTATCAAGGAGAAACGGTTGAATAAATATTTAGACCAATTAGTAAAACTATCAAAATGCGACACACAAATTAGCGCATTTGAACCAAAAATCGAAAATGAAAAAGCAAAGTTATCAGTTTTCTTACAAACAGCAGATCAAATTACAGCATCAATTGATAAAAATTATGCAGAAATTGAAGATGTTAAATCTAAAAGAAGCAAGAATAATATTCATTTAGCTGAGTTAAAAGCAAAATTAGATGACATATCTAAAAAACATGGTGATGTTAAAACAGAAAAAGAAGTAAAAGCTTTACAACTTGAAGAAGAAATTGCAAAAGAGCAAATTTCATTTGCAAATGAAGAAATTACTCGACTTGATGCAATTGCAGAAACTAAAGAGGCTGAACTTGAAGAGTTAAAGAGTAATTTAACAACAGAAGAAGAATCAATCAAAGATTTACAAATTGAGGTTGATAATGCAATTGAAGGTTTAAATAAAGAAAGAAATGATGTGTATCAAAGCAGAGCAGAGTTATTAGAAAACTTTGACAACAAAATTTTGACATTTTATGAAAAAATTAAAAGATGGGCAAAAGACTCAGCTGTTGTACCTGTAAAAAAACAAGCATGTTATGGTTGTTATATGAAAATTAACGATTATACTTTTGCAGAAGTTATTAAATCAGAAGAAATTATCAACTGTCCACATTGTGGAAGAATTCTTTACAAAGAAAATGAGACAACAGAGGCTTAATTTGAGCCTCTTCTCTTTTTTTTACTACGGTGTTGCTTCAGTTGTTTATATACTAGCAATACCTCTTCTTCTATTTAAGTCAAGAAACCCCAAATATTCTCAATCAATTCCTTCACGATATTTTTTAAACAATAACGATTCTTTTGAAAAAGATAAAATTTGTTTTCACAGTTGTTCTATGGGAGAGACTAAAGCATTAAAACCTATACTTGATGTAATAGATAAAGATGAGATAAACATATCTGTGGTGACAAACACTGGCTTTGATGAGGCAAAAAAATATACCAGCAACGTGAGGTATCTCCCTTATGAAATTTTTCTTCCTTTTTGGATGAAAAAACAAAAGCTTCTTGTGGTTATGGAAGCAGAACTTTGGTATATGTTATTTTTATGTGCAAAAGTTAAAAAAACAAAAACTATGTTAATAAATGCAAGAATTTCAGATAAATCATATAAATCTTATAAAAGATTTTCTTGGTTTTACAAAAAAATCTTTGAAAATATTGATAATGTTTTTGCTCAAAGTGAAGAAGATAAAAAGAGATTAGAAGAATTGGGTGCAAGTAATGTTAAAGTTGTGGGAAATATTAAATTGGCGTTGATGCCAAAAGTCAGCAGAGAGTTTATAAAACCCAGTGAATTTTTAATAACTGCTGCAAGTACTCACAAAAATGAAGAAAAACTTATTTTGGAAGCCTATGATAGAACACAAGGAAAACTACTGGTTGTTCCAAGACATCCAGAACGTTTTGACGAAGTTTTTGATTTAATAAAGTTGTATGCAAACAAAGAACACTTAACTTGCCACCGCTTTAGCAAGAAAGAAGATTTTTCTTCGGATATTGTTTTAGTGGATAAAATGGGTGAGCTAAATAATATATTTAATGTAAGTGATGCTGTGATACTAGGCGGGGCTTTTGAAAAAATTGGAGGTCATAATCCAATTGAGCCGGCATTTTTTGGCTGTTCAATAATAAGTGGAGAGAACTATTTTAATCAAAAACCACTTTTTGATTGTGTGGATGGATATACAATTGTCAAAAATGATGAATTAAAAGATATAATGAAAAATATTAAAACAATAAAAAAAGCTACATTGACAAAAATAGGAAATGTAGAATCAATAATAAATGAAATAAAGAAGGTATAAACATGGGAATGGATAAAGCATATAAACTGTTAGCAGTACAAGAAAACATCTCGAACTCAAAAGCGAAAGAGTTAATTGACAAGGGACTTGTACGAGTTGGTGGTAAAAAAGTAATGATTGCTAGAGGTGAAATTGAAGACAGAACTACTTTTCAAGTAAAAGAAGTTGCAAGTATCAAGATGATATTTCAAGATAGTGATATATTAGCAGTAGATAAACCTGCTTTTTTAACAGCAGATGAAGTTGCAAGAAAGTTTAGCAGTTATATGTTACTTAATAGACTGGATAAAGAGACAAGTGGTGTAATGTTATTTGCAAAAAATGAAGAGTTCCAAACAAAAGCAATTCGTGAATTTAAACATAATAAAGTTTACAAAGAGTATGTTGCAATTGTTGAGGGTAAAGTTATTGAAGAAATAATTATAGATAAGCCAATATTAACCATAAAAAATAAGGGAGTTGCAAAAAGTAAGGTAGATGCTAAAAAAGGTAAACCTGCTAAAACAACTGTTTATCCAATGTTAATTGAGGGAAATAAATCAAAAATCAAATTGGTTATTGAATCTGGAAGAACACATCAAATTAGAGTTCACCTAAATTCCGAAGGTCTTCCCATTATTGGAGATCCAATTTATGGAAAATTATCAGGAAATGTACAAAGAGTATTATTACATTCAAAAAAATGTAAAATATTTGATTATGTATTTGAATCAAAAGAACCAAAAGAATTTAATATATTTGGTTTGTAAACACAGTTTAACTCAAAATTAAGTTTACTTAAAACTAAAAACCCATAATAAGCCACTTCTTTAAAATGGAAAAATTAAATAAAACTTAATTTTTCCATTATCATTTAAACTTAAATAAAGCCTAACTTTAGTAAAATCCCCTCATAATTAAAACAGGAGAATTAAGTTGTTTGACGTATTAACAGGTTCCATAAAAAATGCTGTAAATAAAATTAGATTTAAAGATGATGCGGCTTCATTAAAAAAAGCCACCACTGAGCTTAGAAAATCACTTCTTAAAGCAGATGTTCATCACAAAACTACAAAAGAATTAATACACGCTGTAGAACTTAATACAAAAGCTGCTGGAATTGGACAAGAAACATTTCTAAAAGCCTTACAAAGTGAATTGACTAATCTCTTAACAACAACGGGTAATCAAGGTTTTGTATACTCAAACAAACCTCCAACCACAATATTAATGACAGGACTCCAAGGTAGTGGTAAAACTACAACTACGGGTAAACTGGCAAACTATTTAAAACTGAGAAATAAAAAAGTATTGGTAGCTGCTGCGGATTTACAAAGATTAGCTGCAGTTGAGCAATTAAAACAAATTGCCGCTCAAGTTGAAGTTGATATCTATTTTGATGACAATGAAACAGATCCTGTACAAATTGCTAAAAAAGCAAAAGAAAAAGCAACATCAGGTCTATACGATGTATTACTGATAGATACTGCGGGTCGTCTTGCTATTGATGATGAGTTAATGACTCAGCTTGATAATGTTAAAAAAACAGTTCAACCGGACGAGATTTTTTATGTTGCAGATTCATTAACGGGACATGATGCTACACGAACAGCCGCAACATTTAAAGAGAAAATTGGTATTGATGGTGTCATCTTATCAAAATACGATGGAGATACTAAAGGTGGGGTTGCTTTATCAATCGCTCATCAAGTTGGAGTTCCTTTAAGATTTATAGGTACGGGTGAAAAAATGCCTGACCTTGAAGTATTTATTCCCGACAGAATTGTTGGAAGACTTTTAGGTGCGGGAGATATTGAAGGACTTGCTGAGAAAACTGCAGCTGTAATCGATGAAAAAACTGCAAAAGCAGTTAGTAGAAAAATCAAAAAAGGGCAATTTAACTTTAATGATTTCCTTGAGCAGTTAAATATGATGAAAAAACTGGGATCAATGAAATCAATAATTGGTATGATTCCAGGTCTTTCTCAAATGGCGGGACCATTAAAAGATATGGATTTTGAAAACTCAGGTGAATTAAAAAGAATTAAAGCTCTTATTGCTTCAATGACAGTAAAAGAGAGAGAAAACCCTGATTTAATCAACTTAAGCCGTAAAAGAAGAATGGCAAAAGGTTCGGGAATCAGTGAAGTACAAATCAATAAAATCTTAAAACAATTTAAAAATGCCGCTAAAATGGCAAAAAAATTATCAGGTAAGGGTGGGATGAAAGGACTTCAGAACATGATGTCTCAAATGCAAGGTGCAGGAGGTCCTGGACCTTCAAACTTACCAAGATAAGTTGTTAAATAGTATTGAGTTGTAAACTTATTTGAGTTTAGAATTCAATACTATAAATTAAGTATAAAATAAAAGGAATAACATGACAGTAATTAGATTAACAAGAATGGGTAGAAACAAAAAACCATTTTATAGAATCGTTGTAACAGATAGTAGAAAAAGAAGAGATAGTGGTTGGATTGAATCATTAGGTTACTACAACCCAGTATCTGAACCAAAAGTTCTTAAACTTGATGAAGAAAGATATAACTATTGGTTAGGTGTTGGTGCAAAACCAAGTGAAAAAGTTAACAAGTTAGCTACTTCTTTAAAATCATAGATTAAAAAAATGATCACTAATTTCATAGAAAAATATGCAAAACTGATTGTAAGTAAACCAGAAGAAATCGTTGTATCAAAAAATATGATTGATGAGACTTTTGCTGAAATTATCATTAACGCTAATAGTGCTGACATTGGGAAGCTTATTGGTAAAAATGGTAATATGATCAATGCTATTAAAACAATGGCAAATGGTTGTAAAGCTAAAGATGGTGTATCTTATAAAATTCAAGTTATTGCACAATAATATAAACTCTAGTTTACTCACGAGTATTGGAAAACAAAAAAATGGATAATAATAAAGTATATATTGCGAAATTAGGTAAAACAGTGGGTCTGGCTGGACTATTAAAGGTCTATATTGAGTCAGACTTCCCTGAACAATTTGTGGAAGGTAACAGCTTTGTTACCAACAAAAATTTAACTCTTACGGTTGAATCTTACAACAAAAAAAATCAAAGTGTAAAATTTAAAGATATAAATTCAATAGATGATGCAAAAAAATTAATAAATCAGCAACTTTATACTTCACTTGAAAAAACAAGAGAAACGTGTAATCTGGGTAAAAAAGAGTTTTTTTGGTTTGATGTAATAGATTGTGAAATCATTGATGAAGAGATGAATAACTTGGGTCAAGTAAAAGACATTCACCGTTATCCTCAAAGTGACTACCTTGAGATCACGACAAGTGATTCTTTGGTTGCAAAAGAACTTCCTAAAACTTTTTTAATTCCATACAATGATTTGTATATTGTAAAAGTGGATATTGAAAATAAAAGTATTTCTACAAAAGATTGTTTTGCTATTTTGGAAAGCAGTTAGAGCTTACATCTTTTGTCAAACTCTTTTTGAGTGAAGTCAATTGCAAACGCATCCTTAACTAAGGAAGTATTCAACTCACTTAAAATTTCACTCCGCTCGCTTTCACTTGAAAATGGTCCCACGAAAATTTCAATATGATTAACATCATTTCTACA
>Ga0209707_1002182_pt1 | contig 10419 bp, 8 predicted proteins | sample EN4Hudsemesocosm_FD_184630 | JGI IMG/M metagenome (GOLD analysis project Ga0209707, IMG submission 184630) | Methane-oxidizing microbial communities from mesocosms in the Hudson Canyon - EN4B Hudson Canyon (SPAdes) (version 2) | ecosystem: Environmental > Aquatic > Marine > Cold seeps | place... | reverse complement strand
TTTGACGTAAATTTGAAATCTGTTGTAATGAGATAGAATCAATTCCTTTTGTCATTATACTAGCTACTATTGGATATCTTTTATTTATCCCCGCGTAAAGATTACTTGATTTATGATATATCTCTGAAACAACTTTTAGTCCAGAGTTTTTAAATTGTGCATCATTAATATTTGGACTAATTGTAGCAAAACTGTCTCCTCTAAGCACACTAGCATAAGCTTCTTTAGTATTTTTTACCAATATTATGTTTGCATTTGACACTTTTTCTTTTACAACATCTTCGAAGATAGTATCAATTTCTACAGCTACTTTTTTATTTTTTAAACTTTCAAGTGAAGTAATATCCGTATTATCTTTTTTTACTGCTAAATAATATGGACTAAAATGATATGGGGTTGAGTAAGTGAAATATTTCTCTTCTCTTTCCTTACTCCAGCTAAGTGATAAAATACCATTTACACTACCGTTTATTGCTGATTTGTAAGCTTCTGACCAAGAATTAAATGGTTTTATTATTATATTTGTTCCAAGGTTTTTATTTACAATATTAATTAAATCTGTATGGAAACCCTTCAAATTATTTTTTTCATCCTTAAAATCATATGGTGGATAATTATCAATAACAGCCATTGTAATTGGAGGATTTTGTTTTACCCAGCTAATTTCATCTTGAGAAAGTTCATTTGACTTTTTCTCAATAGGTTTCATCCATTTTTCATTTATTTTTCTTTTTTCTTCTTTTGTGAAAGATAAAATGGCTTTATCAACTATAGTTTTTAACAATGGTGCAGTTTTTCTTATACCAATCGCTTGAGCTGTAATGATTTCATCAAAACTTACAAAGTTCTTTTTTATATTTGATATTAGATATTTATTTTTTTCATATTCAAGGACAGCCATATGTCCAAATACTCCATCAGCATTACCTAATGATACCTTCATTAAAGCATCTTTATAAGTTTTTACTTCTTTAAATTTAATTGAAGGGTATTTTTTAGGTAAGACAGATGCTTCAACTGTTTTTTCTTTCACCAAAATAGTTTTGTTTTGTAATTCTTTTAGATTGTTATACTCTTTAGTTGAATTTACTGTAATAAGTACCATAGGTACTGTAATATATGATTCTGAAAAAATAAGTTTTTTCTCTCTTTGGGGAGTACTATTTGCATTGATAATTCCATCAGATTTGTGAGTCATTGCATTATTTAACGATATTGGCCAAGTATTAGAATCTAATAAAATTGGATAACCAATCTTTTTTTCAATGAGTTTAATATAATCTATACTAAGTCCATCAATTTGTCCTCTTGAATTTAGGAAATTCATTGGAGCATATCTGTTATCTACACTTAGAGTTATTTTATTGGTATGTAACCATGTTTTTTCATCATTTGTTAATTGAATTAAGTCTTTATTATCATAGTATGCATATATCTCACCAACTTTTTCATTTTCATAATATGAAGTTGATTTATAAAGACGATAGCTTTTGACACTTGAAGGAAGTATACCTTTAACAAACTTTCCTTCTTTATTTTTATATATGGATATATAAATTTCATCACTTAACTCTTCTGTAATTTTTAATGCTTTTATTGTGGGGTTATTTCTAATATAAGCATTGATATTTGCGTCAAGAGATATTTGATCAATATTGTATAAAGCTACTGCACTAATTTGAGCAATATTATTGACCTCTTTTTGCGAAGAAAAAAGAACAGAACTTAGTAAAACTATAAGTAAAATAAACTTATTTATAACTTTAGACATCCAAACCCTTTTACTAATTATATTTTTTGTATTTAACTGTTAAGTTATGTCGTTGAAACAACTCTTTGTAAAAATCTTGTTTCATAAGTTTAACAAATGCAGTATTGAAACGCTTCATAAGTTCATCTTTTTTAGGATGACTATGAGCAACAGCTGGTGCAGAAATATTTAGTTGTATTTCAGGATCCCAAACTTTTAGTTTTCCTACAAGCTCTGGAAATTGATTATCGACTAAAGATAATAAAGGAACCGAATCAGTTACAATAGCATCAATTCGTCCTATTTTAAGAAGATTAATAAGTTGTTTTTCACTATTTACATCAAATACTTTAAATTTATCTCTTTGAGAAAAAAAGTTTTCTATTCCACCTGCATCTCTCATAACACCTATAGATTTTCCATAAAAGTCTTCTAGTTTTCCTGATTTTGCTTTATAATCTTTAAGTGTAATAAAATTTATATAATCTAGAGATTGAGGTTCAAAGTACTGGTACGTTTTTCTCTGTTCTTCACCTATCCAGAAAGTAGCAACCATGTCATGCCGACCTACTTCAACCGATTTTAGGCATCTTGACCAAGGAAGGATATCTATCGTTGCATCATAACCTGCTTCTTTAAGTACGGTAAGAGTTACATCAGGAGCAAAACCTTTATTAGGTAATTTCTTGCCCCCAAGTTTTCCCCATTCTAAATAACAAACTTTAATTAACTCTTTTGATTCACTTGCCACCATTGTTGTAATTAGCAACATAAAAACTAATATTATTTTTGTCATGCTCAATTCCTTAAAAAATAAATTCTTTTATTAATGATACTTTATTATTCATTATAATAATATTTTAATTTATACATTTTAATAAATAAGTTTAAAATAGGGAAATTAGAATACTAAAAGGGGAAGTAGAAAAGAGATGGAAGTATTTAAAACTTCAGTTTAATTGATATCCTAATTATCAACAAAATCTTTTAGTAAATTAAAATATTCTTCATTTTCTATTATATTTTTATGTCCAGTATTTGGTATAGTAAAAACATTTAAATTTGAGGGATTAAATTTTTCAATTAAATTATTTGAATAACGAGCATTAATAGTTTCATCAACACTAGCTAACAATATTAATGTAGGCTTAGTAATATTTTCAACTCTATTTATTGAATTATATTGATCTTCCAATATATGACGAATTGGATAAAAAGGATATTTATCTTCTGCCATATTTAAAATACTGTCATAAGGAGTCACTAAAACCATCTTTTGAATTTGAGAAGTTGATGCAATATATGTTGCAACTCCTGTTCCTAAACTTCTTCCGATTACTACAATATGTTTATGTTTTTCAGAGATAGTATTATAAATAAATGTAGCGTCATTGTATAAATTTTTTTCAGTAGGATTTCCACTACTTCCACCATAACCTCTATAGTTTACTAGATAAACAGTATGATTTGGAAAAGTATTTTTAAAATCTGTTATATTATTAGCAACACTTTCACTTCGACCACCAAAGTATAAAATTGCATTTTGTTTATCTTGATTCAAGACAACAACTTTGATGGTTTCATTTTCAATCTTCATATTTTTTATCAAAGAATTATGTTTTATCTCTTCTGTAGGAAAGTAAATAAAACTTCTTTGAAAAAAATATAAATATATACCACCTAAGAAATAAATTATTATGACGATAGATAAAATACTTTTTAGGTTAATAAGTTTTCTAATAAGGGATCCTTTTAACTCTATTTTTTAGAGTTTAATCTTGATTGATACTCTTGTGGATGTTTACAAACTGGACAAACTTTTAAAGCTTTTTTACCATAATGTACATGTCCACACACTTCACAAATCCATGCTTCATCACTATCTTCACTTACATGTTCAGACCCAGCTTCTAGTCTTTCTAAAAGCATTTTAAACATATTTTCATGTTCTACTTCGATTTTACCAATACCTGTAAATAATCTGGCAGCTTCACTATAGCCCTCTTCTTTGGCTATTTTAGCAAAATCTGGATACATAGTGATATTTTCATAACTCTCACCATCAATTGCATACTGTAAGTTTTCAGCTGTATTTCCAAAATTATTTTCACTATCACTAACCATTCTATTATGTAAAGATAATTCTAATTTTGCATGTACTTTTTCATTGTTTGCAGCTCGTTGGAAGTGTTCAGCTATATCTCTATAACCCTCTTTTTGAGCAACTTTAGCAAAGTATTCGTATTTGTTTCTAGCTTGAGATTCACCAGCAAAAGATTTCATAAGGTTTACAAGAGTTAAGTTTTCTGTAGTCATTTCCATTGCAGTACCACAGCAGTGTAGTTCACCACCACCAACATTTTGAACTTCTACTTCATTACCACAGGCATTACATTTGTATGTTTCATATTGTCTCATTTTATATTCCTTTTTTTGTTTATATAAAATTATGACATAGCTAAACTTAAAGGATAATAATTATCCTTTAATATTTTTTATCTTTTAATTTGTAAGAGAAAGTTTATGAAAGTTTTTTTACTGCTTCTATTACATCATCTAAAGCAATGTCAGTTTTTTCACCAGTTTTTCTATTTATTAATTCTACCATACCATCTTGAAGTTTTTTACCAATAACAATAGCATAAGGGAAACCGATAAGTTCAAAGTCACCCATTTTAAAACCAAATCTCTCTTTTTTTCTATCATCTATCATCACTTCAATACCATTTGCTTTTAAATCATCATAGATTTTCATACCAGCATTAAGTTCGTCTTCTTTTTTTGCACTTGAAACAATAATGTCAACCATAAATGGGGCAGTCTCTTTCGTCCAAATACAACCTCTTTCATCATGACTTTGTTCAATCACTGCAGCCATAATTCTACTCACACCTATACCATATGTTCCCATTTGGAATGGTTGTGATTTCCCATTTGAATCTAAAAATTTAGCATCTAAAGCTTCACTATAAGTAGTTCCCAATTGGAAGATATGTCCAGCTTCTATCCCTTTTTTAAATGAAAGTTTTTCTCCACAAGAACATTTTTGCTCTACTTCTTTTTCTTGTAATTCTTCGTAACTTAATTCATTTAATTTATTAATCTCTTCTTCACTCTCAAAAATAGTTTCTATATTTGCACCATATTCACAAGAGTTACATACAAGTATTGTATCTTCACCACTATCTGCAAGTACATGAAACTCTTTACTTCCAGTTCCACCTATAGCTCCACTATCTGCATCAACTACTCTAAAATCAAGTCCAAGTCTAGTGAATATTTTTTTATATGTTTTTTCCATAAGATCAAAACTTATTTTCATATTTTCAACACTATCATCAAAAGAGTATCCATCTTTCATAAGAAATTCTCTACCTCTCATAAGACCAAATCTAGGTCTAGCTTCATCTCTGAACTTTGTATTTATTTGATATAAATTAACTGGTAAATCTTTAAAACTAGTAATTCTATTTTTTACTAACTCTACCATTGCTTCTTCATTTGTAGGACTTAATACAAACTCATTATCTTTTCTATCTTTAATACGAAGTAACTCTTTGCCCATTTTTTCAGCTCGTTCACTTTTTTCCCATAACTCTATTGGAGTTACAAATCCAAGTTGTACTTCACTACAACCTGCCTCGTCAAGTTCTTCTTTTACAATCTTTCTGATTTTATCAAGAACTATTTTACCCATAGGCATATAGTTATATAATCCGCTACCTTGTTGATTGATAAATCCTGCTCTAATAAGGAATTGATGTGATGGAAGTGTTGCGTCTGATGGTGTTTCTTTTGTAGTTGGTATGAATAGATTTGAGAATTTCATTTTGTATTGTGCCTTATCTTTTGTTTATAATTTGTTTTTAAAACGTATTTTACTATAAAAATGCTTATTGCTTTTAAATAAAAATGTTATAATACAAAACTAAAATAATTAAAGGCTAAATTATCATCTCAATTAAAGAACCAATACAAACACTATTTAGTAATTTTTGTAAAAGAAACAAAATAACTAGCATGGAAACTGCCGTAGAATACTTTGCTATTTTTGGTGGATTAGATGTAGATATTGATACATCTCTACCTATAGATAAACTTATAGAAATCCATATATTAAAAAGATACAAATATTTAAGAAACTTCGTAAGTGATATAACAAAAGGTGACCCAGAATATAACAAAATTTTAACAGCACTTGCTATTGGAGATAGAAGAACAAACTCTGCTTTTAGAAAAGTAGCTATCTCATTTGACAATGGTATTGATATTGTTGATGATTTATGTGGTTTAAAAGTAATCAAACTTGAAAAATCTTTACAAAAACTATCAGCTTTAGATGACCAATATACAGTGTCTGAGAGATTATTATTTACTGCACCCGTTGTAAGATTTTGGTTTGCATTTGTATCTCCATTATTTCAAGGTATTAAAGAAAAAAACTATGAAGAGTTTTATAAAAAGTACAATAACTACAAAGCAGAATTTGCAGATATCGTTTTTGAACAGTTAGCTCATGAATATATAAGAGTTATAAGCAAAGAAGACTTTATGTTTACTCTTGGAAGATACTGGGATGATGATTTAAGTCTAGACCTAGTAGGAAAAACAAAATCAGGTAAAACTATAGCTGGATCGTGTAAATTCACTAATAATAAAATCAAAAAAACTGAGCTAACAAACTTAAAAGAAAAATGTGAAAAAGTTGAAATAAAAGTAGATACTTTTGTATTGTTTTCTAAAAAAGGTTATACAAGTGAGTTGAAAACTCTTAAAAAAACTGAGAATTTACAACTATTTACAGTAAAGAACTTTTCTTCGCTTATTGAAAATTAGAAACTTTATTTCTAATCCTCTTTAAGTCCAAAGAGGTTTTGAGTAGTTCCTAAAACTACATCACCTTCATGTGAATTTGAAACATTTTTAAGTTTTACAGTTGGATGATGTAAAAATTCAGACATAACTGTTTGACATAATTTCTTTATATTTTCTTGATCTTCAGATCGTATAAAATGTTTTTTTATAGCATTTTGTAATTTTCTTGCAATAATCTCTTCACTTTTTTCATGAAGATGTTTGATAACAGGCTCTACACTTAAAGTATTTAACCAGTTATAAAACTCCGTAGTCATAGAGCCAACTATAGAGTAAGCTTCTTTTGCTTGACTAGCACGAAGTGCCATATTCTCATCCACTATGCATTGTAAATCATCTACGCTATAAATATTTACATCTTTAAAGTCTATATTATCAATATCTCGAGGTAAAGCAATATCAAACCAATTTCTTACTATATCAACTTCACGAAGTATCTCTTTTTTAATGATAGGATAAGGAGCACTAGTAGCTGTAATCATTACTTCCATTGAGTTTAACAATGTTTCAAGTTCTTCATACGGATGAACTACTACTTGTGAGGCTTGATATTCTTCTCCATTACCATCACTAATAATAGAATGCGCTAATATTCTAGCTTTTTTGATGTTTCGACTACAGATAACTACGTCAAACCCATATTTTAAAAGATGTCTACAGGCTAATTCGCTCATTTCACCAGCACCAATAACTAACGCTTTCATATCATCTCTATCTTTATACAATTGTTTTGCTTGAGCAACTGCTGTAGAAGCTACAGATACAGAACCACTACCAAGTTGAGTTACATTTCGTACTTTTGCTGCACATTTAAAAGCAAAATGAATTACACGGGAAAGTTTTTGCTCTGAAAAACCTTTATCTATAGAAAATTTAAATGCATTTTTTAATTGTCCTGCAATTTGTGTTTCACCAACAACAAGTGAATCCAAAGAAGAAGCTACTGTAAAGATATGATGTATTGCACTTTCATTATCATATATATCAGCTCTATGGAATAATTCAGATGAATCTAAAGAAGAATGATTTGCAAAATTTTCTATAGCAATTTTTGCAGCTTCTTTACTATTTGGTGTGCTTATTAAAAGTTCTATTCTATTACAAGTAGATAATAAAATTGATTCGTTTATTATTTCACTTGAAAGGATTTTTTTGAGAAAAGTATCTTTTTCAAGATCATTATTAAAAGCTAGTTTTTCTCTTGTTGCGATATCTGTGTTTTTATGAGTGAAACTGATTACTAAGTATTCCAATGTTCTAAGTCCCTTATCAAAATCAATTACAAATAATTACATAAGATTTATTTACAATATATTTAAATCTTATATCATCATTTTTAATGACATATTTTTTCATACCAATACCCTAACTTATTAAGTTGTAATGCAATGGATGACGGAAATTATACAGTGTTCTAGCTTTAATTTTATTATCATATAATAACTTTTTTAAATTTGTAAATTAAATATCAAAAAGAGAAACAAAGATGATTATAATATTCCACAAATCGTAAAAATTTAGATAAAATTCCGTATGAATAAATTTAAACATTACCTCAAAGAGATTATTAAAAGTGTACTAATTATTACAGTTGTTTTAAATGCGTATAGTTTCTACCGATCACAAGACCTAAATACTGAAAAGTTACCACTGCACAATATATCATTAAATGAAAAACCACTTATGATACATTTCTGGGCTACTTGGTGTCCTGTTTGTAAAATTGAAGCCCCAAATATCCAAAGAGTTTCTAAAGATCATAATGTCATTACTATAGCATCACAAAGTGGTACAGACGAAGAGATAAAAGAGTACTTAAAAGAAAATGATGTGGATTTTGAATTTATCAATGATTATGATAATAGTTATGCAGAGCAGTTCAATATTACGGTATTTCCAACAACACTAATATACGATAAAGATAAAAATTTAGTTTTTAGTGAAGTGGGTTATACATCTACATTAGGATTGTATTTACGTATGTGGTGGGCTGGATTATAAAAAATTGAAATCTATTTTATTAAAAAATAGATTCCGCCCATTGTGTTATAGGACCTCTTAGAACTTTTTTAAGTTTTAAGGCATATAGATTTACAAGGTCACTTTTAGTTGCAGAAGATTTTAAAAGTGTAGTTAATGAATTTGTATATTTATTTACATAAAAATTATCTATTTGTTTATTACTTCCTAAAATTACAACTTTACAAGTGCTATCAATTCTACTTAAAATCATCTGCATGGTTTTATTTGAGATATTTTGAGCTTCATCTACAATAATAAAAGCTTCTGTTAGAGTTCTACCTCTCATCTCTCCTACCCACATAGTTTCTATTGAGTAGTTTTCAATAGTTTGAGATACTTTTTCATCTATCTCCTCTTCTGTTGGAGCAATATATTGTTTTTTATTTGTATTTTTCTTCTTATGTTCACTTCGTGCCATGTATTTTAAACTATCAATTAAAGGATGATTATATATAGCAAACTTCTCTTCTAGTCCAGGTAGGTATCCTACATCTTCACCTTTATCAAGTGACTCTATAGAGTTTCTTATATATATGATTCTTTGATAATGTTTTTGTCGTATAAGTTTTACCCCAGAACTTAAAGCTAAAAGAGTTTTACCACTCCCCGCTTTTGCTTCAACGATAATAATATTATAATATAAATCAAGCATAGCATGTGTGAAAAAAAGTTGTTCCTTATTTAAAGGAGTTATTATTTGTTCTCGTAACATTGTTTCATCAAGAGGATTAATTTTTCCATGTTTTACAGCACATAACAATACTTGGTCACTGTTTTTAACATTCATACAGTATGAAAAATTCTCAGGTAGATAATCTTTATCTAAATCTATTATATTTTTATTTTCTATATTTTCTAAATCTTTAAATTCGATATCGATCTCTTTTACATATTCAGCTTCAATATCATCTTTTCCATCACCTTTTAGAAAAGTTGTAGCTAAATTTAATGATGTAGCTCGAACTCGTGCCATAATGTCATTTGAGATAAATTCTATTGTTTTATCATAATATTTATTTGCAAAACTTGCAACTTCTAATATTTTTCTATCATTTGAAATGTTTAATGAGATTTTTTTAGTATCAGTTTCATAAGAGTTTTTTGAAATAATATGAATACAAATAGCTCCAATTTCAAGTGAAATTATTTGATGTTTTTGGGCTTCAAATGAAGCTTGAATAGTGCTATCCTCTAAAAACCTAGCAAATTGTCTTGCTTGATAGTTTATCTCTTCAAAACCACTCTTTTTACTATCGATTTCATCGAGCACAATTTCAGGTAAAATAATAAGATTTTTACCATCTTCACTCAGATTACTTATGTTTGAATAATCTTCTAAAATTATGTTTGTATCTACAACAAAATACTTATCATATGTTTGAGTATTCTCAATCATGAGATTAAAACTCTCTATGAATCATCTGATTCATGATATTTTTAAGATCTTCACTCTCATCATCTTTAATAGCTTCTACAGCTTCAAGTCCTAATTTTTGAGCTTGACCTATACTATCGATTAAAACATTATTTTTAATCATCTCATCTTTAATCCATGCTGACTCATCATCAGTTAATGGTTTTTTGTATAGTGATTTTAGTTTTTCTTTATCTTCAATTCTTTCATGTAAAAGTAAATAAGGGATAGTCACTTTTCCTTCTACAAAATCAAGCATTGCAGGTTTTCCTAGCGTTGCACTATCTTGAGTGATATCTAAAATATCATCTATCATTTGAAAGGCAAGTCCAAGGTTTTTACCGTATAAAGCAAAAGC
>Ga0209707_1002181_pt1 | contig 10421 bp, 6 predicted proteins | sample EN4Hudsemesocosm_FD_184630 | JGI IMG/M metagenome (GOLD analysis project Ga0209707, IMG submission 184630) | Methane-oxidizing microbial communities from mesocosms in the Hudson Canyon - EN4B Hudson Canyon (SPAdes) (version 2) | ecosystem: Environmental > Aquatic > Marine > Cold seeps | place... | reverse complement strand
ATCAGCAACGATGATGGTCTTTGTTTTATTAATACTCTTAATTCGTTCGGAAAGTTCTCGAATCATCTGAGATTTCTCAGGAAAGTCAACGGGAAAGGTTCTCAGGGACTCTCTAGCTTGCTTAAGGTGAGATTGCATCATTACGGTATCGTTGTTCTCAAAGTAGCTGTTAGCCTGGGCTACGTGGCTTTCTACTTCTATGTCTAATTTTAGTCGTTGTATGTGGTTTAATAATTCGCTGTACTTGGCTGGAGATAGTTTCTTTTTTAACTTTAAGCGTTGTAGTAACTTTGTGACCTGAAGTAATTGAAAATTTGCCAGGTTTATAGCTTCGTCGCTAGGCATGGCTTTATTGATATCATTGTCTCGTTTCTGCTTGCGGTAATTGGTGTTGATAAGCTTTTGTTGTTCAAGATGGTTTTTTGTTGACTCATCACTTGGTTCGAGTGTTAATTTTTTATTAATAAGTGATAAAATTTGTTGGTGAAGAATAAGTATAAGATCATAAGATTTGTCAATTTGAAGAAGTGTATTTAGTGTTTCTTGTAAGTCTAGGGTGCGTCGGGTTAGTTGGTTTAATTGGCTCTTTTTAAGGGAGAGTGCTTGCTGTCTCGAATGAGCCGTTGCACTAAGAATTATAGAGATAAGTAACAGTCCGCCTAGTAGGCTGAATATAATTACAGTTGTCATGTAGGGTGTTTTTCTCTTTTTGAATTTATAATTTAATACTAGCTCATTGATAAGCACAATACATTAAAGCTTGGCTCGAATTGGAGCTAAAGTAACGTAAATAGTATGCATTTCTGGTCTATTTACAGGAGCTAAACTTGTTAATATTTGTATAAAAATACTAAAAAATTCTGGTAATAGCTTGACCCTTCGGCTACAACAACTTATATATGTCGCCAAATCTTTTTTTAGTTAATCCGATGTTTCAATCAGTTGCGGAATAAAGTTAACGGAATTTTATGGGTAAATCACTGGTCATCGTCGAGTCTCCTGCAAAAGCAAAGACTATTAATAAATATCTCGGTTCTGAATTTGTTGTCAAATCCAGTGTTGGTCATATAAGGGATTTGCCAACTAGCGGTTCGGCAAGTACTACAACGCCAGCTGAGAGAGCAAAAGCTGCTGCTAAAACCAGGAAAATGACGCCTGAGAAAAAAGCAGAGTACAAAAAGAAAAAATCAAAAGAACAACTTATTGCCAGAATGGGTATCAATCCTGAGAAGGATTGGGCTGCTCAATATCAAATACTACCTGGTAAAGAAAAAGTTGTTAGTGAATTGCAGCGTTTGGCTAAAACGGCCGACGTCATCTATCTCGCAACGGATTTGGATAGAGAGGGGGAAGCGATTGCCTGGCATTTGAAAGAGGCAATTGGTGGTGATGAAAGCCGCTATCGTAGAGTTGTTTTTAATGAAATTACTAAAAAAGCGATTCAGGCCGCGTTTGAGACGCCTGGTGAGCTAGATAATGCACGGGTTGACGCGCAGCAGGCTAGACGGTTCTTGGATCGTGTAGTTGGTTTTATGGTGTCGCCGCTACTTTGGAGTAAGGTGGCAAGGGGGTTGTCTGCTGGGCGTGTTCAATCGGTGGCGGTAAGGTTGATTGTTGAGCGCGAGCAAGAGATAAGAGCCTTTAACCCAGAAGAGTTTTGGGAGGTTTATGCTGATCTCCTGAGAAAGGATGACTCAACTCGATTTCAGGTTACGAAATTCGAGGGGCAGAATTTCAGGCCGTCAAGTGAAAAAGAAACTGAGCGGTATACCGGCTTATTAAACAAAGCGGATTTTGTTGTTAGTAAAAGGGAAGATAGGCCTACAAGCTCAAAGCCAAATCCACCTTTCATTACCTCAACATTACAGCAGGCAGCAAGTACCCGTCTTGGGTTCAGTGTAAAGAAAACAATGATGCTTGCTCAGCGCCTTTATGAGGCGGGTTATATTACGTATATGAGGACTGACTCTACTAATCTGAGTAAAGATGCTGTGGAGGCGTGTAGGGTCTATATTGAAAAGAAGGTCGGAAGTGAGTATTTGAATGACTCGCCACGAATTTACTCAAGTAAAGACGGTGCGCAAGAAGCTCACGAAGCAATTAGGCCTTCTAATGTAGACATGATGGGGTTTCAGGTTTCAGGTCTTGAAAAGGATGCTGAGCGTTTGTATGACTTAATCTGGAGGCAGTTTGTTGCTTGTCAGATGAAAGATGCTAAATACCTAAGTACTTCTGTAACTGTAGCTGCTGACGACTTTTTGTTGCGTACTAAAGGTCGAATCATGAAGTTTGAAGGCTATGTGAAGATATTGCCTTCTTTTGGTAAAAAAGATGATGATGTCGTATTGCCTGATCTGCAGGTTGGGCAAGCGCTTGATCTGAAGACGCTTGACCCTAAGCAGCATTTTACTAAGCCGTCACCTCGATATACAGAGGCTAGCTTGGTTAAAGAATTAGAGAAAAGAGGTATTGGTCGACCTTCGACTTATGCTGCTATTATTTCTACCATTCAAGATCGTGGGTATGCAAAAATACAAAATCGCCGATTTTACGCTGAAAAAATGGGCGATATAGTTACTGAGCGTTTAGTTGAGTCATTTGATGATCTTATGGATTTTAGCTTCACGGCTAAAATGGAAGAAACCCTTGATGATGTTGCTAATGGTCACAAAAACTGGAAAGTGGTACTTGATGAGTTCTATAAAGGGTTTACTGGCCAGTTAGATAAAGCAGGTTCTGAAGAGGGGGGGATGAGAGAGAATCAGCCCACGGAAACGGATGTTCCTTGTCCAGGTTGCGGTAGGAACATGCAAATACGAACTGCAAGCACGGGTGTTTTTCTTGGTTGTTCTGGTTATGCCTTGCCACCTAAAGAACGCTGTAAAAGCACTATTAATCTCGTTTCTGGTGATGAGGTTGTCAGTGTTGATGATGATGACGAGGGTGAGTCACGTTTATTGCGTAAGAAGAAACGCTGTACCAAATGTGATGCTGCGATGGATAGCTATTTAATTGATGAGCAGCGAAAGCTTCATGTTTGTGGTAATAATCCTGATTGTTCTGGATTTGAAGTGGAGCAGGGTGTTTTTAAAATTAAGGGTTATGATGGGCCTGTACTTGATTGTGATAAGTGCGGTTCAGAAATGCAATTAAAGTCGGGGCGTTTTGGTAAGTACTTTGGTTGCACTAATGAATCCTGTAAGAATACGCGTAAATTGCTTAGGAGTGGTGATCCTGCGCCGCCTAAAATGGATCCAGTACCGATGCCTGAATTGACGTGTGAAAAGGTTGAAGATACCTATGTGTTGAGAGATGGTGCAGCAGGTATGTTTTTGGCTGCGAGTAAATTCCCAAAAAATCGTGAAACACGAGCACCACTAGTCAGTGAATTATTGCCCCACAAGAAAGAAATTGACCCTAAGTATAAGTTTATATTTAGTGCTCCAGTTGTAGACCCTGATGGGAATTCGTCGATTGTTCGTTATAGTCGAAAGAATAAAGAGCAGTATGTAATGACTGAGCTTGAAGGTAAGGCAACAGGTTGGTCTGCTCATTATGAGGATTCTACCTGGGTAGAGACTTTAGCTAAAAAGAAAGTTGCAGCTAAAAAATTAGCCAAAAAGACTGTAAAGAAGAAGGCAAAAAAGCCAGAGAAAGAGGGGTAGTGTTTTCTGGTAATTAAAAAGCCCCGAAAGGGGTTTTTTTCTATGTGGATGTTTTGTATCTGTCATAAAAAAAGGGCCGTTAAAAAACGGCCCTTTTTTCATACAAAATAAAAATTATTTCGTAGGGAAGTCACGCTTGCTGTGGCCTGTATAAAGCTGGCGAGGGCGACCGATTCGGTAGTTTTCACTAACCATTTCATTCCAGTGAGAGAACCACCCAATGGTTCGAGACATTGCAAAGATAACGGTAAACATTGAAACAGGGATACCGATAGCTCTAAGGATGATACCTGAATAGAAGTCTACGTTAGGGTAGAGTTTACGCTTGATGAAGTATTCGTCTTCAAGAGCAATTTCTTCTAAACGCTTGGCAATTTTCAAGAGTGGATCATTTTCAAGTCCAAGCGATTTAAGAACTTCGTCACAGGTTTCACGCATTACTTTGGCGCGAGGGTCAAAGTTCTTATAAACGCGGTGACCAAAGCCCATAAGGCGGAATGGGTCATCTTTGTCTTTAGCTTTGGCAACAAATTCATCAATGTTTGATTCATCGCCAATTTCTTCAAGCATGGTAAGGACGGCTTCGTTCGCACCGCCGTGTGCGGGTCCCCAAAGGGCTGCAATGCCAGAGGCGATACAGGCGAATGGGTTGGCGCCTGTAGATCCGGCTAAACGAACAGTTGATGTTGATGCGTTTTGTTCGTGGTCGGCGTGTAACATGAAAATTCGATCCATAGCCTTTGATATAACAGGATCGATTTTGTAGTCACCACAAGGGGTGCTGAACATCATGTGCAAGAAGTTTTCAGCGTAATTTAAGTCGTTCTTAGGGTAGATGAACGGCTGACCCATGGTGTATTTGTAACACATGGCAGCAATCGTAGGCATTTTTGCAACAAGTCTGAACATTGCAATGTCACGGTGCTCTTGGTCAGAAAAATCTTTGTCGTGATAAAATGCTGATAGTGCCCCAACAACGCCACACATAATAGCCATGGGGTGAGCGTCACGTCTGAAGCCATTGAAGAAATGTGTCATTTGATCGTGAACCATTGTATGTTTGCTTACAATAGTTCTGAATTCTTCGTTCTCTTCTTTAGTTGGCAATTCTCCGCGTACCAAGAGATAACATAACTCAAGGTAATCTGACTTATCGGCCAATTGTTCGATTGGGTAGCCGCGATGTAAAAGAACACCTTTATCGCCATCTATGTATGTAATTTTTGACTCACAAGCGGCGGTAGATACAAAGCCGGGGTCGTAAGTGAATAAGCCTTGCGAAACTAATCCGCGTACGTCAATTACATCTGGGCCTTCGGTTCCGGAATAAACGGGGAACTCGACAGTGATATCGCCCACCGATAACTGTGCTTTTTTATCAGTCATGGTGCTCTCCTATGGTTCAGCTGCTATGCCTGGTTTAAGTGCTTAAAAAACACTCAAGTTAAAGTGCTAAAAACAACGTTTAAAAAATATTGCTTACTTATAAATATTTAGCTAGTTACTGTGCACTTTTTTCGATGCAGCGTAATTTGCAATTTAACGCCCAATTTTGACGCATTAATTCATGAAGCCGTATTGATGTGGTGCAGTTTTATCTGAAAAACTGCTTATTTTGTTGTTTGGTCGCCTATTAGTGCCACATAAGTGAATATGTTGGCCGCACAACTATAGAGATTAAGAAAGATTTGTCAATGCGTTCGCTGTTTAAGCTGCTTTAAGCTATTGCGCTGTTTGTATTTTTGCTGACATGTCTCTATAATCTCGTACCCGAAATTGCCAGAGTTCGTTCTCTTAGTGGGTTTTGCCTGCTTAAGAAAAGTCTTTGTGCACATCTCCTATAAACTCGCCCCGCATGGGCCAAAAAGAGTGTGAAGAAGCTGTGAGTGACAATAGACCCGTTAATCTAGATCTTTCTCAATTTAGTTTTCCACTACCTGCCATTACGTCGGTTATTCACCGAGCAACGGGCTTAATTCTGTTTGTTGGAGTTGCGTTCGTATTATGGGCATTTCAAGAATCCCTGAGTGGGGAAGAAAGCTTTAATGCCATGAAAAGCGTTATGCAGGGTTTTTTAGCTAAGTTAATTCTTTGGGGAATTCTCTCAGCATTGTTGTATCACCTGGTTGCCGGTACCAAGCATCTCTTGATGGATATGGGGATCGGTGAAACTTTAGAAGGTGGTAAGTTGGGAGCCAAAATTACTTTGGTTGTTTCAATCGTATTGATTTTAATTACAGGTGTTTGGATATGGTAGCCAATATTACAAGTTTGGGTCGAAGTGGTTTATATGACTGGATGGTGCAACGTGTAACTGCCGTTGTATTAGCTGCTTATATTCTGTTTTTGTTGGGTTATTTTATATCGACACCTGATTTGACTTATGCCGACTGGAGCGAGCTTTTTGCATGCACTGCCATGAAAATATTCACTCTTATGGCTCTGATTTCTCTTAGTGCACACGCCTGGGTAGGTATGTGGACTATTTCAACTGACTACCTGAAAAATGGCGTCGTTAGATTTCTTTTTCAGGGTACCTGTGGCGGAATAATGTTTGTTTATTTCGTTTGGGGCGTTCAAATTTTGTGGGGACTGTAATCAATGTCTAAGCTTCGAACTCTTACTTATGATGCCATTGTTGTTGGTGGTGGTGGTGCTGGCATGCGTGCTGCGCTGCAGTTGACTGAAGCAGGTATTAAAACAGCCTGTATTACTAAAGTTTTTCCTACACGATCTCACACTGTGTCTGCTCAGGGTGGTATTACTTGTGCAATCGCCAGTAATGACCCTAATGACGATTGGCGCTGGCATATGTATGACACCGTCAAAGGCTCCGATTTTATTGGAGACCAGGATGCTATTGAATATATGTGTTCAGTAGGTCCTCAGGCAGTTTATGAGTTAGATCATATGGGGTTACCCTTTTCTCGTACTGAGGAAGGTCGAATTTATCAGCGTCCATTTGGTGGTCAGTCTAAAGACTTCGGTAAGGGTGGTCAGGCTGCCCGTACTTGTGCGGCAGCTGACAGAACAGGTCACGCATTGCTTCACGCCTTATATCAAGGCAACCTTAAGGGTGGTACTACCTTCCTTAATGAGTGGTATGCAGTTGATTTGGTTAAAAACGAAGAAGGCTCTGTAGTTGGTACTATTGCTATTTGTATTGAAACGGGTGAAACCGTTTACGTTAAAGCAACAGCAACGGTTATAGCAACAGGTGGTGCAGGACGAATATTCCAGTCTACAACTAACGCGCTTATCAATACGGGTGATGGAATGGGGATGGCGTTACGCGCTGGCTTCCCTGCTCAAGATATGGAAATGTGGCAGTTCCACCCAACCGGTATTGCTGGGGCTGGCGTTCTTGTAACTGAAGGTTGTCGAGGAGAAGGTGGTTACCTGATCAACGGTGACGGTGAGCGTTTCATGGAGCGTTACGCACCTAATGCTAAAGATTTAGCGGGTCGTGATGTTGTGGCACGTTCAATGGTTATTGAGATTCTTGAAGGTCGCGGTTGTGGGCCAGAAAAAGATCACGTTTTGCTTAAACTTGATCACCTGGGTGAAGAGACTTTAATGTCACGCTTACCTGGTATTTGTGAATTATCTAAGACTTTCGCTCATATAGATCCAGTTAAAGAGCCTGTTCCAGTTGTTCCTACTTGTCACTATATGATGGGTGGGATTCCTACTAATATTGGTGGTCAGGCCCTGACTATTGATAGTGAAGGGAATGATGTGGTTATCGACGGCTTGTATGCTTGTGGTGAAGCTGCGTGTGTTTCTGTTCATGGTGCAAACCGCCTAGGTGGTAACTCACTGCTTGATTTGGTTGTATTTGGTCGTGCAGCGGGTATTCAGATAGAGAAGTCACTTAAAGAAGGCTTTGTATCTGATAATGCTACCGAAGAAAATATTGAAGCAGCTATGTCTCGCCTTAACCGTCTAAATAATAGTACAAGCGGTGAGAGTGTTGCTCAGTTGCGTGCAGACCTTCAAAAAATAATGCAGCTTTACTTTGGCGTGTTCCGCGAAGGTGAAACTATGCAGAAAGGTCTTAAGTTGCTTGATGAGCTTAAAGCGCGCCTTCAAAATGTGTACCTTGACGATAAGAGTAGCGCATTTAACACGGCTCGAATTGAAGCTTTAGAGTTAGATAACTTGTTTGAAGTTGCTTATGCAACGGCTGTATCTGCTGAAGAGCGTAAAGAAAGCCGTGGTGCTCACGCACGAAACGACTTTACCGAGCGTGATGATGAGAATTGGTTAAAGCATTCAATATACTTCCCGACTACTAAGAGTGTTGGTAAGCGTGATGTAAACTTCTCACCGAAAACTATGGAGGCTTTCCCTCCACAGATTCGTAAATACTAAGGGGGGAGTTGAGAATGTTAGTTAGTGTATATCGTTATAACCCAGAAGTAGATAAAACACCTTATATGCAGGATGTTCAAGTTGATATCCCAGCAGGTAAGGATTTAATGGTTCTTGATGTTTTGGAGCTGATGAAGGCGCAAGACTCGTCTCTTTCATATCGTCGCTCTTGTCGTGAGGGTGTATGTGGCTCAGATGGTCTTAACATGAACGGTAAAAATGGCTTGGCTTGTATAACGCCAATGTCTGCCGTTGTTAAGAAAAACAAGCTTGTATTACGTCCTTTGCCTGGTTTGCCGGTTATTCGTGACCTGGTTGTAGATATGTCAATGTTCTACAAGCAATATGAGAAGATTAAACCATTTCTTATTAATGATAAGCCTGCACCTGCAATTGAACGTATTCAGTCTCCAGAAGAGCGTGAAAAGCTAGATGGGCTTTACGAGTGTATCTTGTGTGCTTGTTGTTCTACAGCATGTCCTTCGTTCTGGTGGAATCCAGATAAATTTGTTGGACCATCTGGCCTGCTACAGGCTTACCGATTCTTGGCTGATAGCCGTGATACAGCAACAGATGAGCGTTTAGCTGATCTGGATGATCCTTTCAGTGTTTTCCGCTGCAGAGGGATTATGAACTGTGTAAGTGTTTGTCCAAAAGGTCTTAATCCAACAAGAGCTATTGGTCATATCAGGAATATGTTACTTCAGCGTGCTACCTAGTTATTGAAAGGAAGTATTCTAAATAGGCACGGTCAGTTTGACGTGTCTAGTAGGCATTGAGTTGGAGTGCTCCATAAGTGGGCGTTTTCAATTTTTTGTCTATACTGTACTGATGAATCCATGTGTTGCTGATACTAAAGGCTAATATCCAGTTTTTGTATGGGCGCGCATAGTCCGGAACCTGCTACGTAAACCCAAAAGGTCAATGTGGCAGTTTTGCTGAAAAAAAGAAAAACCATTGGTTGGCGGGTAACACCCGTGCTATCTGTGGGGCAGCAGTCATCAAAGGTAAGTTTTTAACCGGTTGCCACCAGATAGCTCCCAGGCATTAATTAAGGCGAGCTATAAAAAATGCAAGAAAGCATAATGGAGCAGTTATGGCAGACTTCCCATCTGGCTGGAGGGAATTTTGCTTATGTTGAGCAGTTGTACGATACTTATCTGACCGATCCTAATCAGGTCCCAGAAGAGTGGAGAAGTTACTTCGATCAACTTCCCAGATCAGAGGAAGACGTCGCAATCCAAGACGTACCTCATTCTACTATTCGTGAACAATTCCTACATATATCAAAAAACCAGCGTCAATTCTCACAAACATCAATTCCTTCTAGTGCCACTTCAGAGCACGAAAAAAAACAAGTTAAAGTTCTTCAGTTAATAAACGCTTACCGATTTCGTGGTCATCAGCACGCAAAGCTTGATCCACTCGGAATAATGGAGCGTGAAACGATAGCTGATCTAGGGTTACAGTATCATGGTTTAAGTGATGCAGACTTGGATATAGAATTTCAAACGGGTTCTTTAATGTTTGGCTCTGAGTCGATGACATTAAAGGATATCGTTGCAGGTCTTGAGGCTACTTACTGTAGTAGTGTCGGTGCAGAGTATATGCATATTGTCGATACAGAGACTAAGCGATGGTTTCAGCAGCGTCTAGAGTCTGTAAAGGCTCACCCTGAATATGAAGCAGGAACTCGCAAGCACTTATTAGAGCGTTTAACTGCAGCGGAAGGCTTAGAAAAATACCTGGGTTCAAGATACCCTGGTACCAAGCGTTTCGGTCTGGAGGGAGGGGAAAGTTTAATTCCTTTAACTGATGAGCTTATTCAGCGAGCGGGTAGTTACGGTGCTAAGGAAATAGTTGTTGGGATGGCACACCGTGGGCGCCTTAACGTCCTCGTTAATACCTTAGGCAAAAACCCTAAAGATTTGTTTGATGAATTTGAAGGGAAAAAGCTTATTGATATGGGGTCTGGTGATGTTAAATACCATCAAGGCTTCTCTTCAAATGTAATGACTCCAGGTGGTGAGGTGCATCTTGCTCTATCATTTAACCCCTCTCACTTGGAAATCGTTTCGCCTGTTGTTGAAGGTTCTGTAAGAGCGCGTCAGTCTCGTCGTGGTGATCATGTGGGTGAAACGGTTTTACCTATCATTATGCATGGTGATGCAGCCTTCGCTGGCCAGGGTGTGGTTATGGAGACATTCCAGATGTCTCAAACTCGTGCATACCGTACGGGCGGAACCGTACATATTGTTATAAATAACCAGGTTGGTTTTACAACAAATAAACAAGAAGATGCCAGGTCGACTGAGTATTGTACTGACGTGGCTAAAATGATTCAGGCGCCTATTTTACATGTTAATGGTGATGATCCTGAGG
>Ga0209707_1002175_pt1 | contig 10440 bp, 10 predicted proteins | sample EN4Hudsemesocosm_FD_184630 | JGI IMG/M metagenome (GOLD analysis project Ga0209707, IMG submission 184630) | Methane-oxidizing microbial communities from mesocosms in the Hudson Canyon - EN4B Hudson Canyon (SPAdes) (version 2) | ecosystem: Environmental > Aquatic > Marine > Cold seeps | place... | reverse complement strand
CACCTAGGTGCCGCCATAGGTTATGCGCTTATTGAAAAATCAATACGGGTTAAATTTACCAGTAGTACCGCACTTGTACAGCAACTACAAAAAGCACGCGAAGAACTTAATCTTGAATCGGCACTTAAGAAACTCGATAAATATGAACTACTCATCCTCGATGATATAGGCTACGTCAAAAAAAGTGACAGTGAAAGCCAGGTGCTGTTTGAACTTATTGCACATCGCTATGAGCGAAGTAGCCTATTAATCACAACCAACCAAGCCTTTGGCGAATGGGATAGTATCTTTGGTGACAACATGATGACCGTTGCCGCAATCGATCGTCTAGTCCACCATGCTGATATTTATAAAATAGAAGGAGACAGTTATCGTAAAAAACACGCATTAAAAGCACACCAAACAACCGGCCAAGCTAATTGACGCGAACCGGACAAGTTAGTTGACGTTTGATATAAATGAGATTTTTATCATAATTGTCTTCTATTTAGACTCATCTCCTTACACACATCTTTTTGTACATTAATAATCAATAATAAGTAAAAATGATAAAGTCAGTAAAATAGGTGTCTCCAAGCCATTGTATGAAAATAATACAATTTCATAACCTATTAATTTTTAATGTTATCAATACTTATGTGTAAGGAGATGCATTAACCTCTTGTCCGCAACTACTCGAATTAATCATCTTAGTGTTTATTTTCATTTAATATTTTTCGTAAATCAGCGATTCCTTGTTTATTTATTATTTTTTGTGCTGGTGTAAATGGAGTGCGTGTTAGGTCAGGAAGTGCAGGAGGTGGGGTGTGATTAAATTTTACACCTAGTGCCGCTTGAGTAAGGGATTCTTTATAAAATTTTTCAAAAGCAGGAAAAGAATGGTTTGTATTTTTATTGCGCAATAAAAACCACCCTGTTTTGTCTGCGGCTTCACGAATAACTAAATGTGGCCATTTTTCGAGCGGTGAGTTAAAACCTAGGTTTGCAGAAAGTTCGTGTGCTTTTTCAGCAGGGTAATTATTGTATATATGAAGCAAATTGTGTTTGCATAAGCCACATATCATACAAAATTCTACAGGTGAAAGTAGATATCTTGTGTTAGGTAATTTTAAATATTCAATACCAGATAATAGATCATTTTTTTTTAATTTAAAATTATGTATTGCTACAATTAGTTCAGATAAGTAAGTAATTTCATCAGATTCATTTTTAAGTGACATGCCGTAGCCATTCCGATAAATTTTTATTTGTTCAAATATATCTAAAATAAAATCTTCTTGTTCTTTGGGTATGTAGTTTAAAGTTTGATTTTTTTCTTGTGTTGTTTCAGTAAGTGATTCAATGTTATCACTCTGTTGTTTCTGAGTGAAATTGGTATTTAGTAATATATCGTTGATAGAGCTAGTCATTATTTTTACCCTTGTCTATTTTTCAATTTCTCTACAGCTGCACTAATTTTACTTTTCTTAGAGCTGGTATTTAAGTTTTTTGTTGGATTGAAAGTGTTATTATTTTTTTGTTTTTTCTTTGTATCAACCTGAAAAGTAATTTTTAAATCAGTGACTTCTCTCTTGTTTAATGCGCTTCTATTTTTAATTTGCTGGATATCTAAAATTCTGAAGTTGGTTAATTCACTGATACTAGCAAGAGATGGCTTGATAACACGACTATTTAAATTTCCAAAAGTGGTGTACGTGTTCTTATCAATTTGTAGTGCTGCACGAAGGTCATTGACAGAGATGCTAAGTGACTTTGACATATTCTGATGTTGAGCAAGTAATTCATAAAACCGTATAGCATAGGGAGATTGTAATTCTGAAATACTAGCCAGGTTATATTTAGTAAAGTTTCCTTTTAATTCACTTAAAAAGGGGGTGATCGATTCAGAAAACTTTATGCTGAAGCGGTCATCCCCTTTGTTGAAACAGCCTTTTTCTTGAATCCATCGGATATCTATTTGTGCAGTTGTGATGTTATTTGCTAATTTGAATTCTTCGCTTAGTAAGTTTGTATCTATATGAATACTTCTTGTATATAGTTTTTCTAGCGCAGTAGGTATTTCTTTTAGTGCGTGTTCAAGCGTGACGTTGAACATAGCAGCATACGCCTCAATTGAAATACCATAAGTATTTTTACTATTTATAGCTTTTTGAGAATCGACTGTTGAAATAAAACATAACATGACTCTTTGCTCTGTTAATGAAAGTGAGTAACTAGCATTAATCATTGTATTTAATTTACAAACTAAATGTGTAGCTAAATTAGTATTTGACATTAATCACCAATTGTTGTCTATATTAATATAGTATACATGTTATTATTACAATTGATAATAGAAAGTAATAGTTATGTTCGAAATTAATTCAAATAAATACGGTATTTATTGTTAGTTGTTGATTTTAAAGTAATTAATTATATACCAATACAGTTTATTATTTTTTGTAATAGTTCAGTTTAAATGTAATAGTTTAGTTAATATTTTGGTGTATATGTAATTTTTATCTCTGTATCTATATGATTTTAAAGTTATTTAAGGTTCTTTAAACAAGAAATAGAGACAGATAAACAAGAATTTTTTTTAAAAATCACTTTTAAGGTGATAATAATTAGCCATTTGAAATAATGAAATTGATAACGTCAAGTATCTACGTAATTTTTGTGTATGGTGCGTATTAACGTATAGAAATTTAAGGCTATGTACTCATCAAGTGTTGGTAATATTCTAAGTGATTGTTTTTAAAAAGGACATAGTAATAGCTAAATGTCCGTAATCATTAGCGTTTAAGTCATCTCCTTACACACATCTTTTTACCAATTAAATATCAACGACTTACAGGAGTTACCTGAAAGTAGAGAAGTCAGTAAAATAAGGGGATACAGCCAATTGTACAAAAAACATACAATTACGTAAGTCATTGATTTTAGGCTGTTATGGTACTTGTGTGTAAGGGGATGCGTTTAAGTCTAACCAGCAGCTAATGCAGACATAGCCAAATTTAATGTACCCAATACAGTGAATTACAAATAAATATTTGTACCAACTAATCAAGTAATAGATGGAATATAAGGTCATTACAAGGAAAGTTTGGTAGTATAAAGCACCTTTAATCTTGTAAGAAATGACAATAATGGCATGAAATTTATTGTGTAAAGGTGCCTAATTAAAAAAATGGTTTTATTTCTTGAGATGAACTTTAGGATTGCCCTGTTCATAAACTATATTTTTTAAATAAAAATAGCTAACTGTATTCACTGCAATAAAAAAAGTAATTCCTATGGCGGCAGCAGTTACAATCCACCCAGTAGTCACTTTTAGCTCTCTTTGATGATAAAGTTTCTGTGCTGTTTTCGCTAATTCATCACTAATTCTTAATATATTCTCATCCGCAGCACGGGTCATCACAGCATTAGCAGTGCGTTCAGCCGTCTGCTGAAATGCAAATACCTCTGCTTTTCGTTGTCGATTTAATGCTTCTGTCGCTTTTTCAATTGAGCGTAAGCCTGTTTTATTAAGAGCCAGAATAATCCACGCGGGATCATCTGTTGTCAAGCCATACTCCATTGCTGTCTTAAGTAGCTGCTCTCGCTCAGTAGTGCTGAGAGAACGCATTAGTCTTGTAAAGGCTTTTTGGCTCATGATTACGCCTCATTCTCAATAGTTGGCCAAATATTTAATTTTAATAGCTCGGTATCAACAGACTGAAGCCAACGCTTCATACGACACTGATAAGCAATTTTCATTTTTGGATCAGTGACAACATAATTAAAAGTTAGATTATTTGCATCGATGATAGCGAGTAGTCCAGTTGATAATGGGGGTAGCTCCAGTTCTATCCCTCCATATTCTTCAAGAGTTTTTTTTCCCTTTGATTCTTCATATAAGTGAAAATCGTCATCATTTCCGAAAAATCGGTTTTTAATGACGACATATTTTGCTTTATCTCCAGCTAGCTCGATCATCGCTTTCACAGAGCGTATCGAGGCTTTAAAAGGTGATATAACATTTAAAAAGGTGAGTTGATAATTATGCTCATCGAGCAAATCAAAAAATCCTATTTCTTCCTCTAATTCTTGTAAATGAGTGATAGATGCAGCAGGAAGATCTACAATAATAAAAGCTTTATCTGATTTTAAAATATCAACAAAATCATCCCTTTTTTCAGCATCAATAATTTGCGCACTAAGAACGCCATGCTCTCTATAAAATTGCAGTAATTGTCCTACTTCGCCATCGCCGTCGACGAGCTGGGTAATATCTTCGAGTTGTTTGCGAATAATAAAATCAGCAATAGCACGCGAAAGCATTGATTTTCCTGTACCGCCCTTATCTGAACAGATGAATAGTATGTGTTTTTTAGTCATGATTAGTAATCCTCTAGTTTAGTTATTAATGTTGTTGTTTGTTGAGTTAGTTGCGTTGATATGGTGTCAATATGGTTGCTATGTTCTTGAGTACTAGCTTGAGTAGATAACGGGTTAGCAGGTGTAATAGATCCGTTCTTAGCTCTATCCACCCCTTTTTTAATAGATGAAGATTCACCTGAATTTTCATCTTCGTCAGTCGCCACTGCGCCGCGCTTCCTGAAATTTAATTCCTGTTGACAGTGCTCACGTAAAGTCTGCTCACTAACGTTCAGCTGTAATTCTTCTTTTAAAATTGCACGAATAATCTTGTACGAAATTCCACTTTCTTTAAAACGTAAAAGTTGCTCATTAACGAGTCTCAGCTTGTCTCTGACAGTGATCTTTGCAGTTTTTCTACTGCTTGTGAGTGCTTGAGATATTCGATGATCTAGTGCTGTTATTTGTACTAATAAATCATCATCATTCGGTAGTTTTATTTTCATTTTTTAATTTATATAGTTAATAGTCTATTGTTAATTGTATTTATTTTTATTTGTAAATATTAGTGTTGTATTATCAATAAGTGTTTTATTTATTATAATGTTAATTAGAACTAAAGATAATGGTTTGTATATATATTATTATTATAATTGGTAGTTAAGTACTTAATGATAGTTAATAGCAGTTATCTATTAATGTATTGAGTGAAAATAAACATGATGACCTGCGCACCTTATGCAATGATGCTTTAGGTGGTAATAAAGGTAGTGCTTGTGAAGTTCTCTGTATATTAATTATGTAGTTACGATGTTAATATTAACGGGTTAGTTATTTATAATATATAACTAATTATGTATTTTTATGAAATATCCATATTAATATGATTAGGTACGTAAGCATGAGGATGACAGTAAAAGTGTGAATATTATCTTTAGTAATTTAAATTTAATAATAGGATTATAATATGATTAATATAAGAAATAGAATGAAAGTAACTAATAAGAAGTGTCTTAGCGATAGAAAGCCAATGAGTAAGCAAGAAATTAAAGAAAAAGCTGTGAAAATAAGTAACGCAATAGAAAGTGCGCAATTAACTCAAGAAGATAAACAAGAGTTAAAAGATGGTCAGGCAGGTGTTAAGTCAGTAAAAAAAGATTTGAAATCAAAAAAAATATCAATTCGAATGACTGAAACGCAGTACGAAGTAATATCTAAGAAATGTAAAAATAAACAGGGTGAAAAATTAATAACAATTACTGATTTTATACGCCAAGCCGCCTTATCTAATAAAAATACAATCGTTGCTGAGGAGCACCCATTAGACCGATTTAAGTTAGCAGTAGCAGGCGAAATAGCAACAGGAATTACAGATGTGGTGCACTTTATTGATGCTGATTTAGATCAGCGTGCAGAGGATTATTGTATTGATGACTGTCTAGAAATTATTGCTCGTCTAGAAGCAATAGAAGAAGTGTCTTCTTACTTATTAATGCCTGCATCTGATGAAGATAAAATGAAAGAAAAGAGGTGTCACTAATGACTATTATTCGAATCAGACAATTAAAAAGTGGCGTTGAAGACTATTTAGAAGATGGAAGAAAGAAAGGCCGCAAGCAACATCGCGATCAACTGGATAAGAGAGTTGCAATATACGGAAATTTGACAGTATTTAAACACGCTAATCAGTATGTACAGCGTAAAAAGAAATGGAAAAATAATTACTGGCATATCACCATGTCACTACCTTTTAAGTACCATTTAGCACCTCAAGGTGTGCTACGTGAGATGGTAATGGAAGTGCTTAGTTTTTATTTTACGGGCTATGATAAAAAACAATTAGCTGCTTATGCTGAGATTCACTACCCAAAAATTCAGAGGAATGACAAGGGTGAGCAGCGACTACCGCATGTGCATCTGATAGTTAGCAAGCTAGATTTGTGGAGCGCCAACCAAGTGAGGGGGGTGTTATATAAAGAAGAGGTAGCAGAAGCATTTCAGTTTTGGTTAGATGATAATCACCGTTTTGATTCACACCAAAGCAGTACGCTTACTGCAAATTCTGCATTAAAAGTTATGCATAAACATCAGAGGTTTCACCTGCAGCATAACCCGCAGGGCAATAATGATTATCAACCTAATAAAGCAGTTATTAGTAATCGATTATTTATTGACGAGTCAGATGATAAAAACAAACAGTTCTTAAATGAATTACATGATGAGTTTTTGTTATATCAAAAAAAACAGAAAAAAATCAGGCAAAAAAACAGGCTTTTTTTAGCAACACAATCATTAAAAAATAGATTGAATACGGTTGTTGCTTGTAAAAAATCACTAGAAGAGATTGAGCAATGTATTAATAGCATAGATGTAGAAGAAACTATTCAATTTGCTGCTAATAATTTTGGATTAGACGCGACACAATTTGATGTCGTTGAGAATAATGGTCAAAAGGTAGTGCTCGATACAAGAAGCGGACAAACTTTTAACAGTTTTGGCATTGCCCATGAATATTTAAATTTGACGATTTCTGAGTCATTACGCTGGCTGCAGGGGTGTATTTCAGTACTTAATTCACCCGAAAATAGATAGTTCAAAATATGTATTTAATTATTATAGAAATACGTATTGTACGTATTTCTAGCTTGGCTATAGTGATTATATCGGAGTATTTTAAAAAAAATATGAAATAAAAGTATCTTTAATCTTATGAGTATGTAAAATGGGTTTCAAGTTAGATGAGTAGAGGGGGTTTACATGGCAATAAGGAAAGAGGAGGTTTATGAAGCTTGTAATAGACTTTTGTCGAATGGAGTTAAACCGACACTTATAAAAGTGAGGGAAGAGCTAGGAAGTGGCTCTAATTCAACTATTCTGCGAGCTTTACAAGAGTGGAAAGAGATCCATAAGTTTAAACTTCATGACAAACAGCAAAAGATTTTAGATGACTTTTCGGAGAAATTTGTAAATAGTCTGGATGTTCGTTTTTCTGAGCATGAGCAGCAGATTGAGTATTTGCTGAATAAAGTACAAGAATTAAATGAAAGTCTCATTAGCGAAAAAAAATTACGTGTTAAAGCACAAAAGAGGGTTTTAGTTTTAACTAAGAAAAATAGTGAGTTACAAAAAGAGATTTTGCTAAGTATGACTGATGAAAATAAGACAGATTTACCCACAGCGAGTTTATAGAATATTTGGGGGGAGTGGGGTGAGTTTAATTATTCTCGCTCTTTTATGTGTACTGTACTGTTAAGTACATGTTTAGAGGTAGAAAAAACTACATTATGTAGTGAGTTAGTATGCAGTGAAGTACGCTGCTTAGAGTGAAAAAGGGAACAATATTTTGATATGATTTTGTAATCGAAATACCTGAAAAACAACATAAAACGTTGTGGTTTGTTCGCAGTGAAGTACTCTGCTTAGAGTGAAAAAGGGAACAATATTTTGATATGATTTTGTAATCGAAATACCTGAAAAACAACATAAAACGTTGTGGTTTGTTCGCAGTGAAGTACGCTGCTTAGAGTGAAAAAGGGAACAATATTTTGATATGATTTTGTAATCGAAGTACCTGAAAAACAACATAAAACGTTGTGGTTTGTTCGCAGTGAAGTACGCTGCTTAGAGTAAAAAAGGGGACAATATTTTGATATGATTTTGTAATCGAAATACCTGCAAACAACTTAAAAGGTTGTAGGTCGTATGCTGTGAAGTTCACAGTTATTTTATAAAACCACAGTCAGCGTCAGTAACTGGATGATGGCTGTGGTTTTAAATAATTTTTTCGAATTATTTATTCAACAAGGTAAATTCAATAAATTTGGAGTCAGTATGAATAGCGTTAAAGTTTAAACCAACCAAACTTAATACCTATTTTAATTCTTAAATTAGATTGCGTAACTACCATCAGCGGCATTATTCAAAAATATTGCTTATGGACTAGTGCGTCTTCTAATCGGAGGACAAATGACTCAGATACAAAAAAATAAAGTTCTTTTTGCAGGTGATCCGCATGGGGAATTTTCACAAATAAACGCCGCTGCAATTCAGTGCAAACCTGAAGCAATCATTTTGCTCGGGGATTGTTGTGCCGAAAAACCGCTTGAACAATACCTACAGTTAGCTCTTTCAGAGACTAAAATTTACTGGATACAGGGTAATCACGATTTTAGCCGTAAATTATATTTCAACAGCTTATTCAACTCTGCATTAGCAGAGCAATCACTTCATCTAAAAGTAATTGAAATTGCAGGCCTTAGAATTGCTGGGTTAGGTGGAGTTTTTTCTGGGAAAATGTGGTATCCGCCTGAATCCCCAAAATTTTGTTCATTAGAAGAATTTTTAAAAACACAACCCAGTAATATTAGAAAACAAGGGGGTAATTTAAAACATAAATCAGCTATTTTTTACGATGGCATCGAAAAATTAATGCAATTTAAAGCAGATATTTTAGTCACACATGAAGCGCCTAGTTGTCATAAGTACGGATTTAAAGTGTTAGATGAGCTGGCTAAAAAAATGGGTGTAAAAAAGATAATCCATGGCCATCATCACGAGTATTACAAATCAACAATTAATGATGAAATTGAAGTTTTTGGCGTTAATAAAGCTGAAATTATTAACCTTAATGGTGATGTTCTGAATCCTACACAAAGGGCGGAAATTAATGAGTAATGCTATGAATTACAGACGATCAAAACAATCTATTCTTGAAAAAGGGTTAGAAATTTTTGACGGAGATGAAAAGAAATTATGTGATGCACTGTACAAACTTAATCAATTAGACCGTCACAAACTAGCTGAAAAAAAAAGTTCTGAAGCACCGGAGGAAACTAAAAATCTGATCAAAGTATTTGATATTAAAAAGCTGAATGAAATTAAAAATGCTACATCAGCTAATGAGCGTAGCCTTCTGGCTGTACTAGATAAGTTTGATTTATATGATGATACGGGTTATCGAGAACTAAAAAGTATTACAAAAAATTTTGTAGATGGCGTTGAAGCATTAAAAATTAAATATCCAAATTGTCAGGATTTTTTAGACCTTATTAGTGATTTTGCAGCGTTAACATTTTTTAGGTCAGGTGCTAGTGAGTTTGTATTGCCCCCTATTTTGTTATCGGGTCCCCCTGGTGTCGGTAAAACAGCGGTCGTAAACGAAGTCGCGGAATTACTAGAGGTTAATTGTCATCAGATTGACTATGCCACAGTCACTGCAGGTTTTCTGATTTCTGGGTCAAATACGTCATGGAGCGAGGGAAAGTCCGGCTGTATCGTTGATATGTTGAGAGATGGAGATGCGGCTAATTCTATTTTAATTCTTGATGAAATTGATAAGGCAGGAGGGGATCAGCGCTATGATCCACTGGGGGCACTTTATACTCTTTTAGAAAAAAAGATGGCTAAAAAGTTTGTTGATGAAGCACTTCAAACACCGATAAATGCGAGTAATCTTATATTTATTGCAACCGCAAATGATGTCACTCAAATACCTGATCCACTGCGCTCTCGGTTTATCGAAATTGAGATTGGTACTATAGAAGGGAGGCATCACCGAGTTGTAACGCAATCAATTTACTCATCAATTTTGAAAGATGAGCGTTTAGATAAAAGCTTTGCGAAACAGCTGTCTAACTCAGTATTTGATGCTTTATATGACTACTCGCCGCGTGAGATTAAATTGATGCTTTCTTGTGCGATTTCAAAAGCTGCAAGAAGGTGTTTAGGCAGGCCTCAAGTGGATATTATAGGTGATGATTTAGCAATGTTTAATAGTGCAACTTCAGATAAAAATCCAATTAGGTTTGTATTTTAACAGTCATCATAGCTCGTTCAGTAGTGCTGGTTTATTCAGTTACTACTGAAAGGCTGTCTCTTTGTAGCTATATACATTTTTAAAAGCTACAGACTATGAATATTGAAATGAGGTACTCATCGTGAAAATTAAATTATTGATCATTTGTGTGTTGAACTCATCCGTTGTTTTTTCTGCAGCTCCACCACCAGCGAATAGTCTACGGCACTATCACTGGTCTAAGAGTGAAAACTTTGATAATCGTATGCGCTATGATTTTGAAAAAAAGCAAAAATACAGCAGAG
>Ga0209707_1002167_pt1 | contig 10458 bp, 6 predicted proteins | sample EN4Hudsemesocosm_FD_184630 | JGI IMG/M metagenome (GOLD analysis project Ga0209707, IMG submission 184630) | Methane-oxidizing microbial communities from mesocosms in the Hudson Canyon - EN4B Hudson Canyon (SPAdes) (version 2) | ecosystem: Environmental > Aquatic > Marine > Cold seeps | place... | reverse complement strand
AAAATATGCATATGAAGCTACTACAAGTTCCTAGACACAGTTTTTTACTATTATTAATCAGTCTATTATTAATGCTGGTAGTCTCTCCTTATTTGAAGGAATACCCATTTCTTAACTTTGACAACATCTTACTTAACCCATTTCTGAGTATAATTTTCATAACATCTCTCTATCTTGTTACTGATAACCGACGTTTTTTTATTATTGGATTACTCATCCTTATACCTGTTTTGGTAATAAATACACGCTTCTATTTTGACAAAACGAGCATCAATCCGCTTATTAGCAGCTTTGTCTATATTGTTTTCTTCAGCTATATCAGTCTATTTTTGTGCCGGTTCTTAATTAAAAGCAAAACGGTATCCATCAACGTGTTATACGCTGCCGTTTGCCTTTATTTGTTTATTGCAATCATTTGGTCATTTATCTATGTTGCGACTTACCACTCCTTAGACGGTGCATTTTCTTTTTCTGAGAACCTAATTAAACATGCAGATATCGAACACAACTCTACCAGCCTTTTTTCCTATTTTAGTTTCGTTACGATGACGACATTAGGGTATGGAGATATAACCCCTATTCATCCCATTGCTCGTGCGTGGGTGGCAGTTCAATCTATCTTGGGGCAACTTTACCTAGCGATTGTAATGGCCAGACTGGTGGGTTTATATATTGTGGATGCGAAGAAGAAATAAAGAATTAAATTGTAGGAGCAGCGCTACGCCGCTCCTACAATTTAATATTTAGGATGATTTAATTTTAAATATAGTGGCATAAAAAACTGGCACTATCACTAAAGTTAAGACCGAGGCAAACAACAGTCCAAACATGATGGTTACGGCCATTGCGATAAAGAAGGCGTCACCCAACAGGGGAACCATCCCTAAAATAGTTGTTAATGCAGCCATTGCTACAGGTATCAATCGACTAACACCTGCATCAAGTATCGCTTGATATGGAACCTTTCCCTCGTCAAGCTCAACATCAATTTGATCAACTAAAACAATCGCATTTTTAATCAGCATCCCCGCCAGGCTCATAAAACCAAGTAGAGACATAAAACCAAAGGGCTGATCAAATAATAATAAACCTACCGTTACTCCTATAACTGCAAGAGGAACTGTTAGCCAAATAACCAATGTCTTTTTAATCGAGTTAAATAGGCAAATGACAATAAAAATCATTAAACCAAAAAAGACGGGCAATGCCGCGGCTATCTGGCCAGCTGCCTTTACGGATGATTCTGCTTCTCCACCCCATGCCATATAATAACCAGGCATTCCCTTTATCGGGATTTGGTCATCCCAGCGAACGGGGATTGTTTTCGATGTGATACTCCCATCCTTTCCAAGTGCTCCCGTCGCAGAGTACTGCTCAAGATCAACACCTATAGCTTGCTCTACTTTTGGCTTAACTCGATCAAATAATTCACTTGGTAACCCTGTTCGCGGGTCAATATGAATACGGATCATAGATACTCGGTTCCAACGCCAAATATGAGGGTCTTCAAATTCAGTTTCAAAACGCGATACAACCTGCCCTATAGGAATGTGTTGTTGTGCTGCAGGGCTCCAAACTTGAACCTGGTCAAGGCTTTCAAGATCTACCCTTTCTTCTTCCGGCGCTCTGGCAATGATAGGTAACAACTCATCACCTTCCCGGAATAGCCCTACATTAGAACCTTCAACAGAGTATTTAAATGCATTTGCAACGTCGGTACGTTCAAGCCCAGCAATAGAGGCTGGAGACTCAGCAAACTGTGGTCGTAGCACCTTTACCTTGCTTCTCCACTCATTCCTTACGGCTTTTGATACAGGGTCTGCTTCTAATTCAATAAGCGCTTTGTCAGCTAAGCGACGTAATTCAGCTCTGTCTGGCCCCAAGAGTCGTAGCTGTAGCTTCCCTCCTGTAGCTGGGCCGTTAACAAACAAACGAACATTTGTATTAGCTTCAGGCACGAATGCTTCCAGGTCTTCCTGTATTTGCGCAGTTAAAGCAGGCATTTTTTTGAAATCATCAACATCCACTAGAATGCGCGCAAAGCTGGGGTAGTTATATTCAGGAGTGTAAGTCAAAAGAAAACGAATCTCTCCACCACCAATTTGAGATGCCAAATGGGTAACCCCCTCATACTCCTTAAGCTTATCTTCAACACGCGCCACTCTTTTAACTGTTTCATCAATTTCGGTGCCTTCAGGAAACCATAAATCAATATAAAATTGTGGACGCGTGGAGTCGGGGAAGAAGCTATTTTTAAGAAAACCAAAACCGTATAATGAAGCGCCAAATACTACAAGAATGACACCAATAGTCACCCACCTAAAATTGATACACTGTGCCAAAAAGCCACGATAAGCCAGATAGAATTTACCTCCGTATGGGTCTTTTTCTTCGCCAGGCTTTTGTTTTTCTGGCTTTAAAAAGTATTCACACAATAAAGGCGTCACCGTTACCGCAGTAACCCAGCTCATTGATAACGATATCAAAATAACCGTAAATAAAGACCGAGTATATTCTCCCGTACTATCTTCGTTTGTACCGATTGCAGCAAAGGCCGTAATAGCAATGACTGTGGCGCCCAGTAAAGGAATAGAGGTTTGAGCAACAACAGCTGAGGCTGCTTTTAACTTATTTTCACCTTTATTTATGCGTATCCGCATACCATCAGTCACAACGATGGCGTTATCAACCAGCATACCTAATGCAATAATCAATGCGCCTAGAGATATACGTTCAAGAGTGACTCCCAGCAGTCCCATGAAGATGAAAGTACCCATAATGGTAACAACTAACACAGCACCAATAATAAGCCCGCTTCTCAAGCCCATGAACAAAAGCAAAACAACAATAACGATAACAACAGCTTCAACAAGATTAATAAGAAAACCATTAATCGACTCAGTAACGGTATTGTATTGAATAGAAATTGGGTTCATTTCTATGCCTAGCGGCATATTTGGCTTGATCAGCTCAATTTTTTCACCCAACGCTTTACCCATCTCAACAACATTTCCACCCAAAGCAGTAGAAATAGCTAAACCAACAGCAGGTTTTCCGTCATATCGCAAAAAGTTATCTGATGGCTCTTTGAAGCCTCTGGTTATTTTGGCAACATCACGTAAAAAAACTTGGCTTCCGCTCTCTCCCTCGCTTGAGCGAATTAGTAAGTCTCCAAATTCTTGTTCAGACTGAAACTCACCAGTAGGATTTAATGCAATACGGTCAGCACCAATGGTTATAAAGCCTGAACTCACGGCGGTATTTTTCGAACCTAAGGCCCGAGTAATGTCATCAGGTGACACACCTAGGTTTGACATTTTTTCCCGGAGCATCTCTATATAAATAACTTCCTGCTGCACCCCGTAAAAGTCTATTTTCTTCACATCTTGTGCTGTTAAAAGCTCTCGACGTAAATATTTTGCATATTCATAAAGTTCGGGGTAAGTATAACCATCGCCGGTTAAGGCAACAAAAACGCCAAACACATCACCAAAATCATCATTTACAATGGAAGGGCCTGCGCCAGGGGGCAAATTACCCTGGTTGTCTCCTACTTTACGGCGCAATTCATCCCAAACCTGAGGTAAACCTTCTGCGTCATATTTATCTTTCATTACGACTTTTACAATAGAGAGGCCTCTTGAAGATTTTGACTCCACACGGTCAAGCTGCCCCATTTCTTGTGCCGCTCGTTCAATCAGGTCAGTTACTTCTTCTTCAACCTCCGCTGCAGATGCGCCAGGGTAAGGCGTAATTATCAGCCCCTCTTTGATAGTAAACTCAGGGTCTTCTAGGCGACTCAGGTTCTCAAATGAAATGGCTCCCACAATGGCAAGAAGAATTGTAATAGTCCACGTAATAACACTGTGGCGGATACTCCAATCTGCAAGATTCATTAGTACTCCACCTTCTCAATGGGGCGAATAATCTTGCCTTCACGCATTTTTGTAACGCCACCTATAACCACAACATCACCAGACTCAAGGCCTATGGCTTCAATGCTGTCACGCCCCTTAAGATCCCCCAAGGCTACCGCTTTTTTGTTAACTGAATTGTTATTCTGGTTAACAATCCATACAAAGGCATTATCTCCCTCATCCGCAACAACAGCATGCATAGGCACAAGGTACGTATCATCCCCTTCTATTGTGCTCGTTTTTTTTGCAAATACTTTTGCCGTCATACCCGGTAATAAAGAAATACCTTTGGTATCTTTCATACCTAACACAATTTCAAATGTTTGAGTTTTCGAATCTGCTTCGGTAGAAAATTCTTTCACGAATAGTTCAAATTCTTCACCTGGAAAAGCCTCAAACCGTGCTGTTGTTTTTAACGTCTCACTCTCGTCAGCAGAACGTCTCGATACTAATGACTCCGAAACATTTACAACAACTTCTAGCTGACTGTTATCTTGTAAACTGATGATAGCTTGCTTAGCTTGAACATCCTGGAAATTTTCTACATAGCGTTTTGCTACTGTTCCTGTAAACGGAGCCTTTAATTCAGCATCATCAAGGGCTTTTTTTGACTTATCAAGATCAGAAACAGCAACATCCAAAGCGGCTTTTAACTTGTCGTACTCTGCTTGAGAGATGAATTTTTTAACAAGAAGCTCTTCAGCCCGCTTAAAGTTAGCTTTAGTTTTTGTAAACTCAGCTTTGGCAGCACTTAGGTTGCTTCTATAATCTCGGTCATCAAGCCGCCCTAAAACCTCACCTTGAGTGACTTTCTGCCCTTCTTTTAAAGGAAAGAACTTCAACTGACCAGGTACCTGAAATGCCAGGTCAACCCTCTGTGAAGCTCTGACAGTACCAGGAAGTTGCCGGTTAATTTCGTTGCTCTGCCCAGTAACAATCATAACTTTTGCAGGCTGGATGACCTCCCGCTCCTGCGCAACTTCTTTTTTACCGCACCCGACGATTGCAAGAGCAATTACAACTGGTATAACACGTTGGAGAGACATATTTAGGTTCCATCTATGTAATATTTAAAAGCAAGAATAATGAACAACAATTAAAACAAAGGTTATTAAGTTTTTATTCTAGTACGTTAACAGATAGCTTACCCAAGAAATTTCTAATTTACACTACCAATTTATCAATAACTTAAGGAAGGATAGTGCTTAGACACGGAGATATAGAGGAAGGTTGTTTATTGCCTTTTGATAACAGTCGATCAATGACGACCAGCTATAGTGCTTGAACTCTTCTCGAATTTTTTCTTTTGTATGAAGTTGAGCACTAATTTTTATTAACAAATCAACTGCAGCAGTAGCTTCTTTCTCTGGGGAGTTTAGGTCACTACCATAACGGTATTGCTCATTTATTAATTCGCTGTATGAAAGTCTATTGGGCACCAACGGCAAACATCCAGCGGCAACAGCCTCCATTACAGCAACACCCTGAAATTCATGAATGGCTGTAGACAATACCACATCACAACAGCTCAGCAGCGCCCAGTAATCTTCAATATTTTCTATATAACCAAAATAATTTATTTGATCAGAAAAATATTCTTTGATTCGTTCAAATTCACCAGGAACGCTTCTGAATTTCTCTCCAACAATATTAATTTCAAAGTCAATACCTCGTAACTCAAGCTCCTTTAGAAAGCACCATAGACGGTCAGGCCCTTTATCGTACTCCCAGCGATGATTCCAAATCAGTTTGATGGGGCTATTTTTTTCAGAATGATGTACCGGTATAGAAAAAAGCCCATCAGATATAGGAACAGGAATTACAGACGATTTTTGGTATAAACGTTTAGACAAATCTTTGAAAGTATAATCTGGCAACTTTGCCATAAGCTCATCACAACCTTGAAAGAAGGATGAGCGATTAAACTCAGAATTAAAAATCAGCTGATCAGCCGCTAAGGCCGAATATAAATTAACCATTTGAGGTTCAATGCTTTTGTTCTGTTTGTCACTCTGGGGATATTCGAATTGATTTTCGTGAAAGTAGATCAGTGAAGGTGTATTCGCCAATGAGGGAATAAGTCCTCGAAGGGTGGCAAAATCAACCATAGAAGTGGCGATAATAAAATCATATTCACGGGATAATTCAGAACTGAACTGCTCAATAAAACTAATGGGGTTACCTCTGATTCGCCAATTAAAATAGCGAGCGGGCAAGGTTAATACCGTCCAGTCAAATTCATTTAACCTAGCCTCTATCCCCTTACGCCAATAGCGATGGCTGCCTGCATCGTAAGCTGATAGTAGGAGCCCGCGGCGTTTTTTAGGCATTAACGCCTCATTCATTAACGAGGAAGCCAAAGCATCATAGCAATACAAAACAAAGAAACGAGTATGACAACTGTTTTAAAGTGCATTCTCAGCCCGGGAATATAACCATCTCTTGCAGGTGGAATAGCCATACCACAACGAGTACACATAGATGAAGAAGCTTGTCCTGTGGGTTCTTCAACAGGCGCTTGGCAATTTGGGCAACAACGCGTACTCATGCTATCTATACTCTCACTAGGTACCAGGCTCTCATTAGGTGAGCCATAAAAAAGCCTAGTATAAAGAACTTTAGAAAGGATTGTTTGATTAGTATCAGGCTCTTTGTGCGGTTCCCAGTAATACCTCTTCTACGTAGCGCTCAGCATGAACTAGAGGAGCTATATGATTGCCTGGTAATACCTTGAAAGAACAACTTGTGCCACTCTCAACCGCTGAGGGGAAGAATTTCTCAAATAGTAACTGAGAAGAGTTTATTTCCGTTTTTAAATCTATGCCTTTCAGTGCATTTTTTGCCTCAAAAACACTGTCTTTTTCCCCAAATAAAACAACAATATTATCAAGCTCTGTTACAGGCACATTACTGTCTGTCATTAAGGTGCTACATTGTTGAATATCAACATAGGCTCGAGCCAGTTTTACAGGAGAAAAAGACCGGCTTTTAACCAAAGATACGAAGGCATATAAAGAGTCACTCATTATGCCACGAACAATAGCAACACCTGCGATCAATGGATGCTTAATATGCCCCTTGAAAATCATTAAACTAATGAGTCCGACTTCAACCAAAAAATTAACTAACAGGTTTGTACCAGCCCATGATTTGGACCCCCAAGACTCAAACCCAGCCGGAGTTACTTGCGCCAAGTTGTTAACACAGTCTGGATAGGCATTAGCAAAACGCCTTGCTAGCAAACCACCATGAGACCAACCTACTAGCGTTATTTTACAAGCAATGGATGATTCATTTGGGGGGCTATTTGATAAGTCCTTTCGGTCTCTAATCTTGATGGGGAGTTCACAAACACTATTGACGCAGTCTACATGAAGCCCCTTTTTTTCAAGGCAAAAACGTGTCACCTCCATTAACAGTACTAACTTCCCTTTATCGCCTCTCCACTTCCTTTTAGAGCCAAACGGTGTATACACATGAGGAATAAAAACAATGCCTGAGCGACTGCGTTCTGCTAGAAGTGACGTAAAATTAAATCCATATTTTGGCTGTTGACCATGGCCATGAAGGTAGATAATAATGTCGCCATCTAAGCATCCTTCTTTTGCATTTCTTGCTTTTTGCTCATCCGATCGGCGGTCGATAAACAACCCCAAACCCTGAATTTTTTCTCCATTAAAAGAAATATCGAGTTTTGAATGCTCTCCAGTTTTATGATTACCCCCATTCATGTATTCAACACATAAAAACAGAACAGCTACAGCAAGGATAATAAAAATTATTTCAATCACTTAATACACCTTAGTCATGTTAACTATAGAGAGCCAAAGCAAGCCAAACCCCTGAATACACGTTAATAAATCTGAACACATTTTAACTTACTTGAGTGCACATTTGTACCATATACACTATTTAAATTCTAAATTTTAAGCACTTGAGAATGAATAATGATGAGCCTTCTTATGAAGCAAGGTTAACTAGCTATATCAAAAAGAATTATCTAGAGAGCGTTTTAAAACACCACGTCCTAAGCGCTAAAAAATCTAATGACTTGATACACCTGTCCTATAATTGTAAATGAAGCAACTAATCAGGCTTTTCATTTTGTTCTCCGAGCTGAGAAGACAATCGGACTTATGAGTGCTGAGGGATCAGCACTTTTTTTTGTTTTTTTTATGTGCTCTCTTAATTTTCTACTAAAAGATCTGGGTTATCTCTAAGTAGCTGAGCTTTCATTTCTTTAATCCGTCTTACTTTTTCAATGCCAACTTCAAGTTCTTCTTCAGCCATGCCCCGCTCTTTTGCTATAGCGATTTGATCTTCAAGCATCTCAATTTTTATGTCTGCGGCCTCTACATAAGCTTTATATATTTTTCTTTCTTGTCTTGATTCGTATTCAAGATAAAGCTCAGGACTTTCAAGCTCCTCAGGTGTTGCCGATTCACCCTGAGACCCGTGCACAATCGGTGGCGCTCTATCATCGCCATTTAACCGTGCATTCGTCATAGATTCAATGGCGTAAGTATCCAGAGGATATGGTTCATCCTCTGGATCACTTTCCTCATCCACTAAATCATTAGTAGTGAGTTCACTATGTGCCTTAATTAAACTGACTTGCTCAGGTTTCTTTATGGACTCTTGTAATGGCATAACAGGTTCAGCGTAAGCCGCTTTCTCTTTACTAACGCTTTCCTGCTCAACTAACATTGCATTCTTAGCGTTGTAATATCCCATTACAAGCCCCGAAACAATGAAGCCAAACCCAAGTAATACAACCAAAAACCATTTTGATTTATTCATCAGTTTATTTATCAATTCAGGCCATTATTAAAAATGCATCTAAAAACGCTTAGCTGCATGGTTAAGTATGTGCACAACCATGGCAATGGCGTGCGGAATAGTTTGCTCAGCCACTTGTACACGGTCACTATGACTTTCGCTACTTAAAACAATACCGCCATTTGAATATGAGAACGCTCCACCTTCAGTTAACAGTGGACGTATATCTGTAGCGCTATCAGCCAAGGCTGTAAAGTCGTTCAATGCGTCAGTTACCTTATTGAAGTCATTTAAGTTTTCGGTGTAATAATAATCGTTAACCCAACCTTCCCAACCAGAGTGATTAAGATCAGATGTTGTCCAGGTATGGTGAGGCTGAAGTAAGTCAGTGGTATGCAATACAAAACCCAATGTTTGTGCAGTAGGCTGATTTAAGAACTGCTGGTACCAATATTGACCTAGGTTATCGATAGGCTGAAAAGGTGCATCTTCAAAATCATCGTACATTGAACGACTTGAAGTTCCTTCATGCCGATAGTTTTTCTCAGTAATGTCGTATGAATTATATTTGCTGCTATCACGCCACCACCAGCCAGATAAACCACCTTTACCATCGTCCAGGTAATCACCATATAGCCATGAAGCAGCCATGTTATCGATAGCCCCCCAAACGGTTAGTTTGTCGTAGTTATAACCACCTAAATCGTTACCATGTGCATCACCACCCTGCGTGTGGTTTTGGAAGTGCCAATACGATGTGTATTTCACGATTGATGCACCTGCACCCCATACAGGAGCAACCTGACAGTTACCTGTTGTAGCACCACATAGATAAGTATCTTCAAAATCATCTACATCATAAGCACCCTGCCCCAATACCTGAGCAAACTGGTCAATCGTATAACCCGCAGCAGAGGCTGCAGAAGCTAAACGATTATATTCAGTGGTTGATGCATTTTGCTGCATATAGTTCACCGCATCTACTACAATTCGGTGATGCGTTTCTTGCGACCAAGCTGAAGCTTCACTTGCTGCTAAAATTGCGCCTGCGGCCCCTAGAGCCATTATTATTTTATTAGCCATGTTTCATTTGCCCTTAATATGATTTGGTACATTTGTCTTTATTGTATGAAGGATATCCATTTTAATGCTCAAATGTTGAGTTCCATTTATCATGCAAGGGTTATTTCACAACCTTTTACAATCTAATTAGTTTATTTATTTATTAACGCGGGGTTTAGTTTTACATCCGCGTTTTCAAATAGTTTTTTTCTAGTCTCAAGAAAACGCTGCTCCAAATGCTCACGAGCCACGTCTTTGCCTGCTAAATAACGAACGGTTTCACTCTTTTCATCAAAGTAATTTTCTTTTCGTTTATCCACTAAAAATATTTCCCAATAAACCGTTTTTCCGTCAGCCTGTGGGGAACGAATAGGTCGTGAAGCTTTCCCTTCTGGCAAGGCAAAGACAGCGCTTTTTGCCCAGTTGCTCCCACCTTTTTCAGCGGTAACTCTGCCCAAACTCCCAGCAGGAGATGAATTTTTACTTTCAGCAATAGAGTACTTTGCCGCAGCACCTGAAAAATCTAAACCGCCTTCTAGAGCTGCCTGTACTTTTATTGCATCGTCTTGATTAGCTAAACGAATATGCCTGGCCTCTACATATTCAATCCGCTTAAACTTTTCTTTATTTTTTTCGTAATACTGAGAAATTTCAGCCTGAGTTACATTTTTAAATTCTTTATCCAAAACCGGGTTGTCGT
>Ga0209707_1002159_pt1 | contig 10486 bp, 13 predicted proteins | sample EN4Hudsemesocosm_FD_184630 | JGI IMG/M metagenome (GOLD analysis project Ga0209707, IMG submission 184630) | Methane-oxidizing microbial communities from mesocosms in the Hudson Canyon - EN4B Hudson Canyon (SPAdes) (version 2) | ecosystem: Environmental > Aquatic > Marine > Cold seeps | place... | reverse complement strand
TTGAGCCGGTTGGAAATAAGTACATCCCTTTAGATAGCAACACCGAGAGCTGCTGGAAAACACCCGAATTAAAAGAGGAGTTTTCCGATGTAATTGAATGGCGCAATCGCATCTATCAAAAGCACCGATCAACATGATTTAAGTTTTAAGTGGCGACTTGGGTGCTTACCTATAGAAAAGCAAAAGCTATATATTTTATATACTAAACCGCAACCACTTCACCACAGATACTTGGTTTAGGATTTTCACCACAATACACGTCAAATCGGTTTGCGTTCTGTAGGGTATTTTGACGTAAATATACGTCGCTATTTAAATAAACAGGGCCTTTAAACACTACATCTACTTGTAGCGTTTTTTCAACGCCACCAGCGTGCTGAATAGCAGTCGAATATTCGATGGCTTCTGCTAGCACACCAAATCCGTGGGCGATATCACGTTTAAAGCCAAACAACTTGGCTGCCAAAGGTGACATGTGAATTGGATTATAATCACCGGTAATTTTTGCATATTTTTTGCCGCGATTATTAGGCACCTTCCAACCACCTGTTTTCTCTGGATCCTTTAGGCTATCTAGTTCAAAACTTTTTTCTTCACTTGGATTTGTTTTTCCACCAAAGCGCCCTGCTTGAAAGTAGATACTGACTTCATCCCAAACCTTTTCACCATTAATTGTCGCCACCGTGGTGAAATCGAATTCTAATCCTTTTTCAACTAATCGATAGGATGCAATTTCAGAATGTAAATCCATTACCGCATTTACAGGTATCGCTTTGTATTGAGTAATACGATTTTTCAAATGCACCGAACCCAGCAAACGAATGGGAAACGTTTTATGGCTCAGCATATTCATATGCATGCTACCCGCCATTACATGGGGGTACAATATTGGTAAATTAGGGCTTTCCCCTAAGTTAAGCGTGACTAAATAGTCGTTTAAAGCCTTTTGATCAGCTTGAGCCCCTGTCCAAGTGGCCTTGATAACAGGCAACCCAACGGCCGTATTGAAGCCTTTACGAGGTAATACAAGCGCACGAAACATGGCAGGGCCATTTTTAGGTTTAGAACTGTAATTTTGCTGGATATCAGACATTTAGGACCCGTATTATTCGTTTATGAATGAGATAGCTCTAGCTTAATAGGTTTTGGCCACGAATCAATGGTCTTTAGGATTCTGAACCGATAAAGCCCTACATGAAGAACTGACCGCCGTTTTAATTATTAAGTTTTCTACTAAGTTATTGATAATGATTCCAACGTTGAACGGTTCCATCCTCTTTGAAACCTAAAACATCAAACTTCGCATTATCAGGCGACATTTCCATACCGGGAACATTGGCTCCAGAAGGCATACCTGGAACAGTAAGGCCTTTGATATCAGGCTTTTCAGCCAGAAGGCGCTTTACGTCACTTGCAGGAACATGTCCTTCGACCACGTAACCGTTGATAAACGCGGTATGACAAGACGCTAATTTTGGTGTTAGCCCTGCTTTTTGTTTAATACTGTTAAGATTGTTAGTGTTATGAACCTGTAATTTGAAACCGTTTGCTTTCATATGATCAACCCAGTCACCGCAGCAACCACAACTAGCTGATTTGTATACCGTCATCTCGAAAGGGTGAGTGCTCTGGTCAGGTTGTGTTAGCTCAGCTTCATTAGCGCTCAACAGCGATGCTCCCCCTAAGCTTAAAAGGAAAAGTACAGATGATAATATGTTTTTTAGAAACACTATGTTCATGCTTTTAGACCTGTGATGGTTGTGAGCTTTGGTTGTAGAGTATTCGAAGTGAGTGGATCAGGAAATGATCATGATCACACATTTATATATATTCATCTAACGTTAATAAGACAATGCCTCACTTCTGCTAACTTGTACGACCTATCGATTTTTTAATTACCTCGCATACTCATGATCACGGTCAGTTTTAAAACCATAAACATATGTTGCCATTTTGCGGGTCTTTAACCTCGGCGGTAAAGCTACTTTTATCCAATTTGAAAGGGATCTGCGTGACAAATTTTGGGTAACCCCAAATTTCTTTGCCCGCTGCATTAGCTAATTCTGTGGTCACAGGAAGATTAACAATATGCCAGCCAATTAGAGACTCATCGGTCGAACGCAGCAAATCACGAAAACCGTTTTTGGGTCTTTTTACCCCTTCAGGTATCACCGGTATAGCAATACCGACTTCATTATAAGCACCAACCGTACTCTCCCTATATTCATAAAAACTAATAAACACCAAGGGTTTGCCTGCAAGTGATAGCGCAGAACTCAGGCCTGTACCCTCCAGTAGTTTTGCAACCCCTTCTGCATTAGCTCTGAAGATGGCAATCAGGCTGGAGGTGTCTAAGAAATAAATCGGCAGCTGCACCTCACCCAAAACGGTTTTTTTACATGTGCGCGGTACTTTAAAAAAAGGGGGCGTTTGCATATGTTTGTTTCATTCATCCTGCTCTCTTTCAAAGTTTTATCGGATTCGTTTTAGCATTGGACTTCGGTAAGCGCTGATAACCATTGAGCAAATAACCACATAAGTAGAGACATGCTAATATCACCAGCGAGAAACAGCCCTTCTCAAGTAACGACAAGTTAAACTGTTCGTACAGCAGGTGACTAATCAAAGGTAAAGTCAGGCAGAAAATAGCTATTGATGTTATTTTTCTCAGTACACTGACTTTCGGATCGTACTTCTGGTATCGATCAATATCATAAGGTTCCCAAGGGTCGCTCTGCGCTACATCCGCAGGACGCCAGCCTGTCGGCATAAACCACAGCTTGATTTTATCAGTCCATTTGCGGGTACCAACCGCGTCTTTCCAGAGCCTGACCCACCAATCGATATGGGCGTATAAGGGGTCCCAACTGCGATAGGGCTTACGTACACCAAAGACACAAGGCTCATCTTCACGCTCCGCGACCCAAGTTCCAAAGAGTTTGTCCCACAGCATGATGAAGCCACCATGATTCTTATCTACATAAATAGGGTTAACCGCATGATGTACACGGTGCGCAGACGGGGTATTAAGTATGCCTTCAATAAAAAGCACCCGACCTATCGCTTGAGTATGTATCCAGAACTGGAAAAATTTATTCAGTAAGAGCACCGTCGCGAAAACCTCAATCGGGCAGCCCATCAGCGCCATCGGTATAAACACCGGGAAGTTCAAGGTATCCTGAAAGGCCCCCTGCCTCAAAGCGACTGTAAAGTTGTACTCTTCACTTTGATGATGAGGCAAGTGACCACTCCACATGAAATTTACACTATGAGCCAAACGATGCCCCCAGTAGTAGAAAAAATCATAGACGAAGAAAAATACAACCCACGTTAAGCTGGCATCCATATCCCAGTCTATCAAGCCAAATTTGCGAGACATGAAGTCAAAAAACAAGAACAGTCCGCCTTTGGTAAACAACTCAAATATCAAGGTGACAATGCCACAACTCAGGTTTGTTAAGCCGTCATTCATGCGTAACTTATTGTGGTTTTTGCGGTAGAGTAAAAGTGTTTCCAGAGCAATAAACACCAGAAAAAACGGAATAGAAAATGCCACGTAATGATCTGCCATTTGCTTATCTCTCCGTTGTTAAGGTTTTGCAATAATGCCGCTATATAAAACTTACACTCTTTGAACAAAACAACTTGTCAAAACACGTCGTATTATTGTTATATTATGTCGATCTCTGCGATTTTTAATCATTTACCTTTACGACAGATACCATCACAGCATCAAGGACGGTCAGTTAATGGGGGACTCAGAGCTTGCCAGAGAATTGGGGGGGGCAGCCCTGATACTAACCTCATCAACCTGGTACAGATTCTAGAATATGCAGACCTAAATACCTTTTCAAAAGCCTTTAAGCTTTGAGGTGGTTCCCCGCCTTCACGCTACAAAAAATAACTAGGAAATAATTCCGTTAACTCAAATGTTATAAGTCGGTAGAGCATATGTACATCGGTGAGACATCAAAAAAAACAGGCTTATCTATCAAGGCTATTCGATTCTATGAGGAAAAAGGATTGATCAGACGACCTGAAAGAATAGGCCGATACAGGGTATATCAAGAAACCGATGTGGAACTCCTTATATTAATTAAAGAAGCAAAGGAGTTAGGAGTAACGTTGTCTCAGCTTAAAGGAATTATCACTTACAACAATGGCAAGGTTGATTGGGCAAATATAAAAATATTTTTGGGTGAAATAAGGAAACAGTTAATTAATCAAATTGATGATATAAAGAAGAAAATTGATAGCCTTGATAAATGCTATGACCAGATACACCCCTAGATAAATACTTGACTCTCCCCTAATGGGGAGACCGTAAACTGCATCTCAAATAGTCAATTTTGGAGAATGAGATGAGCAAACGAGTATTGGTTTTGGCGGCAAACCCTAAGAAAGATAGTTTTATAAGTTATTTAGCTGAGGCGTATGCAAGTTCAGCCGAAAAAAAACATGAAGTCCAACTGCTAAAAATATCTGATATGGAATTTAATTTGGATCTTTCGGGAGGGTATACAGAAGAGCACTCTATGGAGGATTCGCTAAAGTCATTTCAGGCTTCTCTTGAGTGGTGCGAACACCTTGTCATTTTCACACCCATTTGGTGGGGGTCGTTACCCGCAAAATTAAAAGGATTAATTGATCGAACATTTTTACCTGGTTTTGCATTCCAGTATGAAAAAGGTAAATTGATTCCCAAAAAGTTATTGCAAGGGAAAACGGCTCGAATTGTAATGACAATGGATACTCCTCCATGGTATTACTTTCTGATTCAAGGGGCTCCAGCCATCAAGCAGTTAAAGGCAACAACACTTAAATTCGTTGGTTTTAACTCAGTGAAAAGTAAAATGATTGGCCCCATTATAAGCTCTACGAAAGAATCTAGGTTAAAATGGGTTAATGATGTATCAAAACTCGGATATGTCGCTAATTAAACTTATAACCAAGCCAGACAGCAGCGTTAGGTAAAAAATTGAGTAAAAACAAAGAATCACATTTAGTTTCCGGTCGAGAATGTGGAGAATGTACAGCGTGCTGTGTTGTTCTTCTTATTGAAGATCAAGATCTAAAAAAGCCTGCGGATCAAGCCTGCTCACATATGATTGAAAAAGGTGGATGTAAGATATATTCCGAAAGGCCTTCGGTATGCCAAGACTGGTATTGTGCATGGCGTTTCATGATACAACTAGGCGAAGAATGGAGGCCTGATCGAGCAGGAATTTTATTGCGTTCAGACGAAAAAGGTATTATTTTTCAGCCAATTCGTGAACCTAAAGACGTATTAACAAGTGAGCGAGCAATAGAGTTAATTGGAGGAGGCATAGAACAAGGTATTCCGCTATTCATGCATATTCCTACCAGAAAGGGTTTTCGTAGTTATAGCATGCATCTAAATGAACATTTAGAGAGTGTCGTAAAGTCTAGACACTTCCCTTCGATTCAAGACAAAATGTTTGAACTAATTGAATTTTCATCAGCACAAATTACAGCCCCAATTTAGCCTGCCCCACAGCTAATAGCGTTGGTAGTTATCTAAAAAAGTGCGCATGGCGCACTTTATAGCCTCATGTATTAACTATTCAACATTATGCCAAATATTCTGTACGTCATCCAAGTCGTTAAGCATATCTAAGAACTTTTCAAACATTTCTAGATCATCACCCTCTATCGTGGTGCTGGCTTGTGCTAAAAACTGTATGGCATCAACCTCAAAGTCAATTTCGCCCATTGCATCAAGTAACGCCTGCTTGGCTTTGAAGTATTCTGTATTTGGGGCAAACACAGTGATATTGCCGTCTTCACACTCAATATCCGTTACATCGACATCAGCCATCATCAATGCTTCAAGCACGGCCTCTTCATCATCGCCCTTGAATACCAGAATGGCACAGTGGTCAAACATATGACTCACACTACCCTGCGTGCCTATCTTACTTTTGGTTTTAGTAAAGCACTGGCGGACATCACCAAAGGTACGATTTGGGTTATCTGTTAAGCATTCGACAATAACCATGCAGTTGCCTGGTCCGTAACCTTCATAGCGTGCAGGTGAAAAATCTTCTCCGCCTCCGCCCTTGGCTTTGTTAATGGCTTTTTCAATAACATGAGACGGTACCTGATCTTTCTTTGCACGATCAATCAATGCGCGTAATGACAGGTTACCGTCTGGGTCTAAACCACCAGACTTAGCACATACATAAATTTCGCGGCCGTATTTACTATAAACTTTGGCTTTGGCATCAGACGTTTTAGCCATGGATTCTTTACGGTTTTGGTAGGCTCTGCCCATTAAGCTGCTGCTCCATAATAAAAGTGACGAATATTGAGTCTTTAATTCACCTAAGAATTCAAGTAATGAAATATCTTAACATTTTTTTTCACCCAGTGTGGAACGCTGGCTCTATTCATTAGTCAATGTTATTTACTTCATCCTGATCAAGCATTCGGCTTTGACCAGGAGCAAGATCAGCATCTAACAATAAATTACCGATAGCCATACGGTGCAATTTCAACACAGGGTTCCGGAAACGACCAAACATTCTTTTTATCTGATGATAACGTCCTTCAACCAAGCTTAATTCAGCCACTTTTTCATTAATAATATCGAGTTTTACAGGACGGGTTGTTATATCTTCAAAGGCGAAATACATCCCTTCTGCAAACGCCTGGATATAATCTTCTGTTATTGGGTTTTCAACCGTCACCCGATACAACTTAGTTATTTTCTTTTCTGGTGAGGTTAGACGACGAGACCATCGTCCGTCATTAGTCAGTAATAACAAGCCTGATGAGTTAAGATCCAGACGCCCTACTATATGCAAGTTTGCTTGATCTGCATTGCTTAGTAAGTTTGTATCAGCAAGCAGGTCTATAACGGTCTTGTGTTGTTCATCTTTGGTTGCACTCACCACACCAACGGGTTTGTTCATCATGATATAGCTAGGCGTATTTGCTTGCAGAACCTTATCATCGAGTACTACATGAGAGAATTCATCAATCAATTGTTGAGTGTCACTAGCAATGCGCCCATCCACAATAATTCGCTTCTGGGCCAGCATCAGCTTTACATCTCGAGGGTTAATGGCGAGCCGACTACTTATGAATCGATCTAGCCTTGTACGCTTTGATTTCATTTAGTCCGTCACTCGCCCTCTGAGCGCCTTTGTTTTACCTCGCTGAGTTTTACCATCTAAGCGTCGTTTTTTTGAGCCTTTGGTTGGTTTAGTGGCTCGTCTTGCTTTTTGTACAATCGCTGCAGCTTTAATTAAAGCTTGTAGTCGTTCAAGCGCATCTTCCCGGTTTTTTTCCTGAGTACGATACTGCTGAGCTTTTATTACAATAACGCCCTCTTTGCTAATGCGCCTGTCTTTCAGGTCTAATAATCGTTGTTTGTAAAATTCGGGCAGTGAAGAGGCTTTAATATCAAAGCGAAGATGAATAGCTGAAGAGACTTTATTTACGTTCTGACCACCCGCGCCCTGCGCCCGAATAGCAGAAAGTTCGATTTCATCATCAGGGATAGATACATTCAGGGATATTATTAGCACTTGTTGCCCTACATCAGATAATTATGCCTTTATTGTACCAGCGCATCGGTCTCTGTAGTTGAAAATATAGTTGAAACCAATTAGCTACGACGCTTATCCTATATGTCATGGCATTATTTATAACAAACTCTAAGAGCACATAATGATTGAGACCTATCGAGGGGTTGTCTACCCCCATCAACTAGACCATATGGATCACATGAATGTACAGTGGTATACCTCTAAGTTTGATGAAGGCACATGGCACTTGTTCTCAGCGGTGGGTATTACCTCCAACTATATTCGCCAGAACAATCGGGGCATGGCCGCAGTGGAACAGACCATAAAATATAAAGCTGAGGCAATGTCTGGAGATCTATTGGTAGTGAAGTCTCAATTCCTTGAAATAAAGGACAAAGTTGTGCGGTTTCTGCACACTATGTATAACGCAGAAACAGGTAAAGAAGTCGCAACGGCAGAGTTGATAGCCGTGCACCTTGATAGAAATGCAAGAAAAGCCTGCCCTATCCCTGAAGACATTAAACAGCAATGTCAGGCTCTGATAGAAAACTCGGAGAGTCACTAGGCTCAATGAGTTACCTTTCGTTATTTTTATCTTCTTTTATTGCCGCGACCCTGCTCCCATTCTACTCTGAGGTCATACTTGGAGTAATGTTAAGCAATGGCCACAATCCTCTTTGGTTATGGCTTGCGGCTACATGCGGCAATACCCTGGGCGCTTGGGTCAACTGGATTTTAGGCCGTTACCTTTTACACTTCCAAGACCGAAGGTGGTTTCCCTTTAAACCAAAAAGCCTTGAAAAAGCCCAGCAGGGATTTAACAAATACGGTTTATGGAGTCTACTCTTTGCATGGCTCCCCATTGTAGGTGACCCTATCACCTTTGTTGCGGGTATGATGAAAGTACGCGTACTTCCCTTTCTTATTTTAGTATTTACAGGGAAAGGTTTACGTTATGCCGTCGTTATTGCATTGGCAGAGATTGTGGTTAGTTGACCCTGAAATTTGTTAACTTAAACCACGCAACAATTGGTAAATATTCAAACTAATACTCTAACGCTCAATCAACAAAACCCTCTAAACAATTAAATATATTCAACATAATGATACAGAAAACCAACATCACTCAGCTAAATCTGGATCATACTGTGAATAGGTAAGTGTGAACCAGGTCACATTATCAACCACAAGGAAGCGAGTGTGCCTTATGTTTATAAACGGCAACAAGGACTGGATAAAACACCTAAGTGAAACTGAGCTCCCGGTGCTAGCCTATACATTAGAAAAGATCTGCGCCCTCACAAACAGTGATGATACTCCCGTCAATAAGCTGGCTGATGCCATACTGCAAGATCCCGATTTAACTTCGAACGTAATCAAGCTTGCCAACTCAGCCTGCTACAATCCCGGCAATATGGTCATATCAACCATTAGCAGAGCAGTGATGGTCATCGGTTTTGAAACCGTAAAGTCCATTGCAATTGCTTCAACACTGGTGAATAAATTAACTCAAGGTAATCGTAGTGAGCAGTTATACCGCTGCCTTGTCCGGTCATTTCATGCAGCTATTCAAGCAAAGTATCTAGCAGCAGCGTACAACTCCACAGAAAAAGAAGAAGCCTTTGTTGCGGCACTATTATTTGATGTAGGCGAGGCCGCTTTCTGGGCCTGTAGCCAAGACCAGGTGACTCAGCTCTGCAATAAAATAAGCCATGGAGCAGAGAATACAAATGAATTACAGCAACAAGAATTAGGTACCAGTTTCACTCAACTGTCTCGTGGTCTAATTCGTTTATGGCATCTTGGCCCATTGCTGGAAGAAAGCACTGATAACCCCTCCAGTGAACTGGCTCGCATTGTTCGGACGGCCACAACCATTGCTAAAGTTGCTGAAAAAGGTTGGAACAACAGCAAGCTAAGCGCGATAGCACAAGCATCAGCCAAACTTATAGGGAAAGACCCAAAAGTTATTAAGAAAGAATTAAAGAGTAACGCAGAAAAAGCCGCATTGTTAGCCGAGAAACTCGGCATTAAAAATGCCAGAGATTACCTCTTCGGGGGAGCTTCATCTAACACAAATAAACAAAGCAGTAACTTCGACCTGCAAATAAAATCACTGCAAATACTTTCTTCACTTATTGTTAGTAGAGCGCCTGTACATGACATCCTAAACTGTCTTATTAATGGTATACACAAAGGTATTGGCATGGATCGAGTGGGGTTATTCCTTGCTCGCCCTAATACGAAAACGCTGTATTTAAGCAGTGCAGAAGGCATTCGCTCATCGCTTTGGAAAACAGGGCAGCCAATTGAAGAGCCTCATGAATACATCATGGGTTTATTAAGAGACAGGAATTGCCACCTGATTAAGACGCTAAGTGTTGATACATCTCTACGGACATACGAATACACATCAGCGCCTTTTCATGGTTTAGTTCCATCATTAGTTGCACCACTAGATAGCCTTCACCCTGAGAGGGGGTTTATTTACGCTGACCGTTTAAATAAGCACCCAATAAACAATGAACAGTTTGAGAGTTTCAAGCTCTTCATGCTGCAATTGCAAATTTATATTCAACGAGATGCTTCTGCTGCCTAATAGGCAGCTAGTCACTACAACCAATAAAATAAAACAGACAATCACTTGCCGCTATTTCTGAGCTGGTTGTAACCATAAATAATTTGATGGGGTGTTTAGAAAATAGCTGCCCATCACATACTTCAAAAAACTCACTAAGCCTTTCATTGCCCTTATGGTCTTTAGCTGTGAGCACGGCAAGCCCTTTATCCCCAAGGTAAGCTAAAGGCTCTTCGTGCGGCACCATACCGTAATTCAGGCGTTCAGCATTTTCTGGCAAGGTAATGTCTGCATCATCCTGTTTCTTATTAGAATAAGCAGCAACGCCTCCCGACTTTAGCTCTAAGCGAATAGG
>Ga0209707_1002155_pt1 | contig 10504 bp, 10 predicted proteins | sample EN4Hudsemesocosm_FD_184630 | JGI IMG/M metagenome (GOLD analysis project Ga0209707, IMG submission 184630) | Methane-oxidizing microbial communities from mesocosms in the Hudson Canyon - EN4B Hudson Canyon (SPAdes) (version 2) | ecosystem: Environmental > Aquatic > Marine > Cold seeps | place... | reverse complement strand
TGATTTTTTTCTTCTATAATATTTGATTCAACACTAATATAAAAGTTTTTAGGGATAAAAGCTCATTTGGTTTATATTAAATCGATAAACTTTAAACAAAAAAATAGAAATTTTTAAATTCATTTTTATATTTTTTCTATATTTTTAGATGTAAAAAATGAATATTAAGATGCAACATACATTACAAACCTCAGTGCCTGTTTAAAAGCCATTGAGCTAATGGTTACTTAACAAAAGTAAAATATACATATCTTACAAAAAATAACTTTATATTTTTTTTGCACAAAATAGCCCTAATTATCGCCTATACATGCGATTTATTTTTGACCTTAGTCAAGGAAGTTTTTTAAAAATAACTTTATACTTACAGAGTAATTTAAACAATTAACAACTAAATGTGGTACCTATTATCCTTATGGTAGGTGCCATTTTTTGACTCTAAACTCATATGTTTAATAGATATATTTTCTTTAAACATTTCATAAAATTCAGATACATTCACACTTACTTGATTTATTAGACACCTAACTGGCCCCATAAAAATGTAATTTTTTGTCACTTGTATCGAATACAAATTCATGACATAATACCCTCGATTAAAATGATAGATATTTCTTGGGAGATTAAAATGTTTAAGAGCTTTAATGTACTATATGCAGAGAAAGAAGACTTTATTAGAGAAAATACTGTAGAAGCTTTAAAGTTTATGTCGATGAATGTTACAGCAGTTTCAAATGGGGAAGAAGCGTATAAAAAATACTTGAAAAATAGACCCGATATTATAATTGTAGATATAGAGATGCCAATTCTAAATGGGATAGATTTAATTGAAAAAATACGTAAAAAAGACAAGGATACACAAATTATAATTGCCTCCGCATTAACTAAAACAGAATATTTTTTGAAAGCAGTTGAACTTAATCTTGTTAAATACTTATTAAAACCTGTTTCACTAAATGAAATCAAAAAAGTTTTAGCAACGTGTGTAAAGAACTTAGAATACAAAAATGAAAAACTTAATAAAAATTTTAATGAGAAAGATTACTATAACTTAAAAGAGAGGCGTTTATACGTTGATGAGAAAATCATAAAACTGGATTTCCATGAGAGAGAGTTTTTAGAACTATTATTAAGGAATCATCATAAAACAGTAACCTACTCTGAAATGGAAAAACAGATATGGAAGAATAATATGAGCAGTGCCGCTGTTCGGTCACTTGTACGTAATTTGAGGAAGAAACTTCCTCTTGATGTCATTGAAAACGTTTCAAAGATAGGTTATAAAGTTATTATTAACAGTTAATCGTGACAAGGGAGTAGTTTGATTCACAATTACCCCTGTTTACACCAGCTATGTATTACTTATAAAATACATTGTTTCCATACTTTTGAAAACAGATCAATTGCATCTTCTATTTCACACTCTTTTATCCCTCCAAATCCCATGTGAATAGCATCCCATTCTCCTGCTGCTCTCTCTTTGGCAAAATAGAGCTTGATTCTATTCTCTTTTGACAATAGTTTTAAAAGATTCCAATCAAAATCAACAGTAGGATTAATATAAATGGCCAAACCACCCCCTTGACTTTCAATTTTCATGGTATCTTGAAGTTGTTCCAAAAGTGCTTTTTTCATTAAATTATGTTTCTTTCGATTGAGAGTCCGAGTCTTTCGTATATGCCTTTCCCAATGCCCTTGCTTCATAAATTCTTCTAATGTTTTTTGCATCATTAAAGAAACTCTTGGAATCTTAAAATCAAAACTTTCTTGATATGGTGACAGAAGATGATTGGGTAAAACCATATAACTTATTCGAATAGAAGGAGAGAGTAGCTTTGAGAATGTTCCTAGGAAAACAACTCTGTCATCACCATTTAAGCCTTGAAGAGAGGGAATGGGTCGAGTGTTATATTTTAATTCACTGTGATAATCATCTTCAATGATTAGTCCATTTTCTTCTTTTGCCCACTCCAACAGTTCCAATCGATTAGCAATAGGCATGGTTGTCCCCATTGGATATTGATGAGAAGGGGTGAGATAAACAAGCTTGGCTTGTGATTTTTTGAGCAAATCCAGACGCAGACCATTTTTATCCAAACCCACTTTTTTGATGTTATACCCAAAACTATCAAAAATCTTTAAAGCCAAACGGTATCCTGGATCTTCAATGGCTAATGTTTGATAATCATTTTTAATAATTTTTGCTAATAAGCCCATAGAATCAGCAAAACCATTAGTAATAACTATTTGGCTGGGCTGACATTTTACATCACGAAATTGAGCAATGTACTTTGCAATTTGGGTTCGAAGACCCAATTCACCTTGTCCACAAAGAAAAGCTCCAAAATCAGTGGAGTCATTTATTACTTTTGTAAAAAGTCTCTTCCATATTTTTAAGGGAAAAGAGTCTCTGTCAAGTCTGGATGGAAAAAAATCATACAAATAATCTTCTTCTTTTTGTGTGGATGTTATGATTTCTGATTGTTTTACTTCTGCATGCATTTTTGTAGTATCTGTGACAACATAACCACTTTTGGGATAACTCTCAATATACCCCTCTGCAACAAGTTGACTGTAGGCTGAATCCACAGTGTTTCTGCTTAAGTTATACGTTGAAGATACTTTACGAATGGAATGAAGTTTATCTCCTGCAGTGTGATTCTCAATAATATTTTTTTTAATCTCATTATAAAGCTGAACATGAAGTGGTATTTTACTGTCTTGATTTATTATATACATAACTGTCCCCATAAAAATGCAATTTTTTGTCACTTGTATCAAATACAAATTAATGACATAATACTATAATAAAAGAAATAGTTATGTCAAATATATTCTTTATATTTACTTCACATAAAGGAAAAAGCATGAATATCAATACTGATTTTGGTCAAGCAACACAAATAGGGGAAAAAGCTCCACATATATATGTAAATGAAGCGCAACAAAAAGAGGACTTCAAAAATATCTATGATAAAACACAAGCTGACAATGAAAGTTTAGTAGACCATGTCAATATGCCCATAAAAGAAAAAGAAGCTCTGAGGCAAACACTCAATGAAATGGATGCAAATGACAAGTCTATCACGTTGATGACGTTGATGGCTCCAAGCTCTATGGATGCAACTCCTGAAAGTGAATTTTTGGATTATGATGAAATAATGAAAAGAATTGACAATATCTTAAATCCTCCTCTGGGTGGAAAACCAAGTGGAGAACTTCAAGAAGCGTTAACAGTGTTTAAAGAACTTTTTGATAAAAACTTCAGTAAAGTCTCTGAACAAAATGAGCAAAACAAAAATATTAAAGAAAGAGAAAACCAGTTAGCCAAAGCCAAATTTCTAAGTGAATAAAACAGATAGAATTATAATATCTTTTAGTGAACAGAAGTTCGAATCAAACGATTTCTTCCACCTTCTTTAGCTTTATACAGTAGTTTGTCTGAGACTTGTAATATTTCATCTATATTTACGAAGTTTTCTCTGCTACTTAACCCCAAGGATAAGGTAAATTTTATTTTTTCATCATCCACTGTGATAATTGTTTCTTCGCATTTTTCTCTTATTTTTTCTGCAATTTCGTTGACTTCAGTGATATCTATATTACTAAAAGTAATACAAAATTCTTCTCCACCAATTCTTCCAAAAATAGCATCTTTATCAATAATAGAGTTAATAATCGTACAAAATTCTTTTAAGACTTTGTCTCCTGCTGAGTGTCCATAAGTATCATTGATTTTTTTAAAATAATCTATATCCATGAGTAATACGCAAAGTTGAGTATCATAGATAATGGCTTTTTTTAATACTTTGGCACTTTGGACAAAGTAATTTCTTCTGTTTCTGATATTGGTCAAAGAATCAACATTGGCTAACGTATATAGCTCTTTATTTTTACTTCTTAGTTTCCTTAACGTTCGATTTAATTGATTTGTTTTAATTGTAACTTTGGAGCTAAGAAGTTCATTATATCGTTCAAGAATTCTCTGATTTTTATATATAATATATAAAATAATAAATAAAAATATTGAAATTATTATATTAAATATGATAATGGTTTCTTTCCCATTATTAACGATATCCCTTGAGTTTTCTGCTTCAATTGAAAAAACATGTTCTTTCCCATCATCAAAGATTTGAATATGATTAATAATATTTGAACCTTTAGTATCAATATCAAGTTTAACGTTTTTTACATAAGAGAGTTTTGTTTTAAAATTATTGGCAGCTAAATTATTATTAGACATTTTCATGGTTTTAAATACAGCGGTTAACTCATTTAAATTTTTATTGTTAATGATTTTCCCTGTATAAATATATCCTCGTACTTCTCCTGAATGATCACTTTTTAAAATTTCTGCTTTTATAAGATATAACGTATGCGATTTATACTTAAATACCGTATTTTCATTTTGACCTTTTCTAAATCTATAATATATTTCTTTTTCAAAATCTTCTGCATTTTTTTCAAGTATTTTATTTGGATATTTTGAATAAACCGTTTTTTTATTCATATTAGCAAATAATATAAAGTCAAGATTTAAGTCAATCAGAGTGGTAGTTCCTTCTCTGAAGTTTTCATAAATATACTCTTTATTGGGATTGATTATAAAATCATAAGTATCATCCCATTTACTGTAATCAGTAATGAGTCTTTCAATTGTTTCGATATTTGTATTAATTAATGATAAAACTGTATTGATATTATCATTATTTTGTTTTTTTTCAAGCTCAATAAAGTCACTTATAAAAAATTTATAACTAAGAAATGAAAAGACAAGAACAATCAATAAATAGGATGTTAGAAATAATATGAAATTATTTTTAATATATTTAGACTGCATTTTTAGTGACCTTTAAAAAATTATTATTTTAATTAAAGTGAGTATAACAAAAAAAAGTCTCCAAATAGTTACTTTGTTAAATTCTCTCCCTTAATAGTTCTGTAAAGATATAAAGTCAAAACCATAGATTTAATTTTCATCTGCACTTTTGCTAATCGGGTTTAAATGTTATTTGAAAACAAGCGCCTGTATATTCTTTTTCATTGAATTTAAAAGTCTCGTTATAAACTTCTATAGAAGCATTATGATTCTGTGTGAGTATTTGATGTACCATCGATAATCCAATTCCAGTGCCAATACTTTGGTGTTTGGTTGTAAAATAAGGTTCAAAAATTCTATGCATAACAGTCTCTTCTATCCCTCCCCCATTATCTTTTATATATAAACTCAAACCTTCTTTTGTACTTTTTGTTTCTACAAAAATATATTTGTCTTCCTTCTCACTGACACATTCTTTAATGGCATCTTTTGCATTGCTTGTGATATTTATAATGACTTGAATGAGCTGATTCTCAAAACCACTGATGGTTAGGTCATCTTTTAAATCTAACACAGTCGTAATATCATGATTTTTAAGTGAAGGTTTTATTATAGATAAGGCCTTTTCAATAGTGCCTGAGATACTAATTTGATCTATATCATTTGTATTTTTTACAAAATTTTTAAAATCATCAATGGTATCAGACAGATATTGTGACTGTTTCATTATGGTATGCATATCTTGCCGCATATGAGATTCATCAAGGTTATCCATTTCGCTTCTTAGTTTCACACCACTTGCGATTGTTGATATAACACTAAGCGGTTGTCTCCATTGATGGGCTATATTTCCAATCATTTCACCCATTGAAGCCAATCTGGATTGGGACTCAATGAGTTTTCTTTCACTGATGTCTTTTGCAATACCCAAATAACCATAAATTTCATTTTCTTTATTTTTTAACGCACTGATTGATAAAAATACAGGGATATGTTTGCCCTGTTTTGTTACATAGGTCCATTCGTGTTCATTGATTACACTCAAATTAGACATTGCCACAAACAGATCAAAATTGGGTTTGATTTCATATGACAATTCTTTTGTTAATTCTTTTGACTTGTGAATGATTTCAGATTTCAAATGCAAAATCTGGGGAGTATGAATATCAATGAGTTCATCTGAACTGTATCCTAAAAGCTTCTGTGCTTCTTTATTGAGTTGTTGAATGATTCCATCTTTATTGGTTCGTATCATCATATATCCTGAACTGTCAAAAATCGTGGTTTGTATTTCAAGTGCTTGAAACAGTTTGGATTCACTCTCTTTTAAAACCAATCTTGAGTCTTTAATAGAATTAATCATCGTATTCATTGTAAGAGTGAGCGAATTGATTTCTTTTGATCCACTATTAGGAATAGATTGAATAGGTAATCCATCTTTATCACACTTTGTTATAATATCAGTGATATCAGATATAGGTCGCAGAATAAAAGAACGTATGGTTAAAAAAAGTACTAAAATCATCAATAAAGAGATAATTGCTGTGTTTTTAAACGTATCAATGATTATTTGTCTCAATTCCTTATTCATTGTTTCATCAGAAATATAGATACTAATTGTTCCCAGTTTTTTCCCGCCTAATACAATATCAAAGGTGTCTGAAAAAAAGCAGTTGTCCAATTGTTCATTGTGTTGAACATTGGATGCATCATAATTGATAATACTTGCTGACGAGCTTCTTATTTTTCCACTGATATATGCTTTTTTACCCGTGATTTTACCCATATTAAAATCTTTAACTACAATAGCAAAAATCTTTCGACGTTCGATTTCATTGGTTATGAGCTTATCATATTCATTTATGGCATAAGATGCAAGTAAATTTGTAACATTATTTTTAAGAGAAAGAATTGTTGTTCTGGAATTATTTTTCATATCATTTATGATTTTATTTTTAGTGTTTACATAATTATATGTAGCATTAATAGACATAATTATGGAAACGGTTGTGATGATTATAATTCCAAGTGTTAAATACAGTGATTGTTTTTGATTTTTCATTTTTATTCCATACCAAGAACATTTCTATGAATCAGAGGTAGCTTTTTTGCAATATTATCTGTTGAAATAGTCAAAATAGGAAGTTGTATGTTTTTTTCAACTTTTTGACCATTTAGATGTTTTCCCATTGTAGTTGCAGCTTCTTCTCCCATCAAATAAGGCTGTTGCATGCCTGAGCCTATAATAACTCCTTTGGGGATAAGATCCAAAAATACGGGCTCTGCATCAAAGGCAATTAAAATAATTTCGTCTTTTTTCCCTAAATCTTTTATCGCTCGCAAAGCGCCATCATATAAGTTTGAAGTTTGAAGCCAAATGGCTCTTAGATTTGGATAGTTATTTATCATTTCTTTGCTGTAGTTATAAGTCTCTTCTTCTGTCCACTTTATAAATTGTTTTATATCTGCACCTTTTATATTGGCTTCATCTAAGGCATGCATAAAACCAGCTGTTCGTTCTTGTCCATTGAGTCTTTTTTGAGGAATGGCAATAATACCAACCAATCCATTTTGCCAATTTTTTTCTCTCATTTTTTTAACAAGAACTTTTCCAATTTCATAAGCGCCTTGTCTGTTATTTGAAGAAATATAAGAGACATATTCTCCACTGTCTGCTCCAATATCTGCTACAACTACAGGAATACCGGCATTTTGTGCAAGTTTAAGAATAGTAACACAAGCAGATGAATTTGTGGGAGAGACAATAATTCCAGAAACGTTGTCTTGTATGGCTTTTATTGTAACTTCCAACTCTTTTTTTGCACTGTTTTGAGCATCATATATTTCAAAATCATAACCCAATGAATCCGACGCATTCTTAATCCCTTTTGCCATAATTTTCCAAAAGGGAATTCTAATATCCGAAACAATATAAGCCAATTTTTTTTGTTTATGAAGATTTGTTTTGGCATTATTTGTTGAAGAGGCATGAGTAAAACTGAGTATTGAAAAAAGAAGTAGCATAATCAGATATTTAAAAACAGTCATCGTTTTTCCTTTTTAAAGCAGGATGATTCCATTATTTTAACGATCAAATAGAACTTGAAAAATCATGAATATATATTCATAAAGTATATTATTTATTCTACTGCTTTTATAATTTATTTCTAATAAAATTAAGTATACGTATTATAAACCTTAAAAATAGCAATTTTATACAATATTCATGGTATGAAATATGTTATAATTTATAAAAATCAAGATAACACATGAGTACAGAAGAAACAGATCAAGCCTATTTTTGGAAACCCAAAAACTTACAAAACATTACCTTATTTAAAGCACATTTCACAAACTTTTCATGTGAAAAACATGTGCATGATGAGTTTTCTATTACTTTGATTGACAAAGGTTTAACCCACTTTTTTTTTAAAGGAATGAATTACAAATTTACAGATCACACCATTGTAACACTCAACCCTGATGAAATACACTCATGTGGAGCACTAAGTGACTTTGGATACCAATATAAAGTTATTTATATCAATCCAGACTTCATATATCAAATGCAAAAAGAACTTTTTAGTACAAATCAAAATAATCTGTTTTTTTCAAATTTTTATTTAGAAGATGAATATTTATACCATAAATTAAATTCTCTCATTCTTCTTGAAAGAAACAGTCTCATCAGTAATTTTGAATTTGAAGAAGAAATGATAGAAGTATTAAATTATATTCTTCTAAAAAATTGTAAAAATGTACATACTAAAATTTTCATTCCAGATAGTATTCTCATGAATAAGGCTAAAAATTATATCAATGAGAATTATAAAGAAGACATCACCCTAGATGATATTTGTAATGAAATCAATTTATCAAAATATCATTTTCTACGGCTGTTTAAACAAACTTTTTTTATCTCTCCTCATTCGTATTTAATGATACGAAGAGTTGAAGCCGCTAAACAACTTTTACAATTTGGAAACTCTATTATTGAAACTTCCTTCAAATGTGGGTTTAATGACCAAAGTCACTTAAGCAGGCGATTTAAAGCAATTACGGGAATAACTCCTGGAAACTATAGAAAGTTTTTTAATTAGCAATTTTATCCTATATTTTACCTCAACACGCAGGCTATAATATGAGTATGAATAATGATTTACGAAATGGCTTTATTGCCAATATGCCTATTGGGCTGAGTGTTTTTACCTATGGTTCTGTTTTGGGTATTTTATGCGTACAAAAAGGCGTTACTTTACATGAACTTATATTTATGAATCTTTTTATTTTTGCAGGTTCAGCACAATTTGTTATGGTTGATATGTGGACATCTTCTTTGGATATCATTGGTATTATCACAGCTGCACTCATGATAAATTTGAGATATTTTTTAATCGGTGCCTCCTTGCATCCTTTATTTATCAACAGCAGTAAAACAGAAAAATTTAAATACATGCATTTAGTAGCAGATGAGAACTGGGCAGTTACCATTGATAAAGCCAAAAGACAGAATATTACTCCACTCTTTTTATTTGGAGGAGGTTTATGTTTGCTGTTTGTCTGGTCTTTAGGAACAACGGGAGGATTTTTATTAGGAGAGTTTATTAAGAATCCTGCAGATTATGGGTTAGACTTTGCTTTTGTAGCCATTTTCACTGCACTGTGTGTAAATATGTATCAAGGAGGAAAAGACATTCTTCCGTGGATGATTGCAGCGCTATTTTCAGTAACTTGTGAATACTTGTTTCCTGGAAAGATTTATATCATTGCTGGAGCTCTTGCAGGCTCCCTTTCTGCTTTATATTTAAATAAGGAGGAAGAGACATGAGTGAAATAAATTTCACCTCATTGATTATAATATTTTGTGTGGCAGTGGGAACTTACTCTTTAAGAGTTTCTGGGCTCCTACTTTCTAACAAATTCGTTCAATATAAAAAAGTAAACCAATTTTTAGAATACTTGCCTGCAACACTGATTGTTTCACTGATATTTCCTGCAATTATAAAAGAAGGTACAGTGGGACTGATTGCTACAATTTTTATAGCTGTTATTATGTATAAGACAAAAAATGTTTTTCTTTCTATGTTTGTTGGAGTTTTAATTGTAGCACTTTCAAGAAACTTTATTTAATAATAACTTAGAGTAAGAAAAAAGTAAACTCTTCATAAGATGAGAGATTCTAAAATTTAAAATAATTTCAAATCACAACAACTCTGTTTCGCCCCTCTTCTTTTGCTTTATACAGTGCATCATCTGCAAGTTTATAAATATCATCATAATCTAAAATAATATCATTATCTACATTTTTAACACCAATTGAAATGGTCAAATATTCACTTATTTTATTTTCTTGGTGCACGATATGTAAGTTTTCCACATTTGCTCTGATTTTATTTGCAAATTGCACAATACCTTTTTCAGATATATCTGAAGTAATCACACAGAATTCTTCTCCACCTAATCTGAACACAGAATCTTCAGGTCGATGCAGCGAGTTTTGTAGGTTGTTGGATACAGATACCAAGGCTAAATCACCTTCATGATGTCCATACGTATCATTGAATTGTTTAAAAAAATCAATATCAATCATCATCAATACAAAGTTATGTTGATGACGTCTGCTTCTTTTAAGTTCTGTTCTAAATACATGATTAAAATGTCTTCTGTTATAAAGATTCGTCA
>Ga0209707_1002154_pt1 | contig 10505 bp, 7 predicted proteins | sample EN4Hudsemesocosm_FD_184630 | JGI IMG/M metagenome (GOLD analysis project Ga0209707, IMG submission 184630) | Methane-oxidizing microbial communities from mesocosms in the Hudson Canyon - EN4B Hudson Canyon (SPAdes) (version 2) | ecosystem: Environmental > Aquatic > Marine > Cold seeps | place... | reverse complement strand
ATAGATTATTACTGATGCCCTTTAAATAGTGACTTATCGTTATGCAGATGCCGTCATTATTGTATTTTGTAAGTCGCCGATAGCTGGGCAAGTCAAAACACGTTTAATGCCTCAATTAAGTGCTGATCAGGCTACTCAAGTCCATAGAGAGCTGACACTTAGAGTTTTATCAACATTATCAGTGGCTAAACTTTGTCCAATTCAACTATGGTGTAGCCCCGATACTTCGGATCCATTTTTTACTGAGTGTGCAGAACAGTATGCGTTGTCATTACATCGTCAGCAGGGTAATGACCTTGGTGAAAGAATGCACAACGCGATTAGTCAATCGCTTGCAAAATCAGACAGGGTTTTGTTAATAGGTTGTGATTGTCCATCTCTAACAATTGATGATTTCGCCTTTTCACTAAATCAATTACAAAATGATCATGATGTTGTATTTTCACCTGCTGAAGATGGTGGTTATGTCATGGTTGGAATGAAGAAGCCCCAAGATTTATTGTTTACGAATATGACATGGGGCCATGAAAATGTACTGAGCACGAGTTACGAAAGGGTACATAAAGCAGGATTAAACCTTATCGAAACACGCAGACACTGGGATGTAGATACATTTAAGGATTTGCAAAGGTATCGACAACTATAAAGTAACAATTCAACGTGTTAAGGATCTTATTTGTATTACATTAAACGGATAATGTAATGAATCTTACAGCTCGCAATAGTTCACTTTTACTTTCATTGCCTTTACTTCTATTTACGATGGTTTGCCAAGCAGATGAACAGGGTGGAGGAACATTTATTGCCGCTGGCTTTCCCCAACATTCAGGCCCCAAATGGGGTCAGAATATGCAAGCTGACTATCAATCTTGGCTAATGGCATCTCCTAAGTTTTATGATCAGACTAAGCTTGTTAAGTTAGGTCCACCATCCTTTTTGGTGTTAGGTCACGATGATAGTGCTGATGCGGTTTTAACCTTTAGAAATGTACATAACTGGCTGAAAGGTGATTAGGACAAAAAAATGTTTGATACATTTTAAGGTGAATCCATTTGTTTTAGAACAAATTAGTCACTTACCGCTAGGTTTTGAGCCATCAAGTAAGAGTTTGGATGTTTTTGCTGGAAAACATCTAGATTTTATTATCACTGTCTGTGGTAATGCCGCACAAGAAATTTTCCCCTGTTTTACTGGAGTTCCCAAACATATACATTGGGGGAAACCTGATCCAGCAGCTGTCACTGGGGTTGATAAGGATAAGTGTCAGGCTTTTTCTGAGTGTTTTAATGTGTTTCACGCTCGTGTAACGCAATTAATTTCACAGATAATAAGGACTGAGAAAACAGATTCAAACCACATATCAAATTTAATGAGTGAACTTGCCGATAATTAATTTAATGCCACATCTCGTAATCAAGTAAAATGTGAATGATAGAGATACTAGCGTAAGGTACAGTTATGAAAAAGTTTGGTGAAGAAGGAACATATGAAGACGAATGGGAAGATGAGAAAAGTAAATCCCAAGTTAAAAGAGAACTTCTCGCATTAAAAGAATTGGGTAAGGAACTACTGAAATTACCCATAAAAGATCTTGATAAACTTAATCTGTCTGAACGTTTATATGAGGCATTAGTTAAAGCTCAAGGTATGCAAAAAGGGGCTTTGAAAAGACAGATTGGCACAGTGGGCGGCTTGATGGTTCATGAAGATTATGAAGAAATAAAACAAAGTATCGATAAAATTCGTCAAGAACATAATGGCCAAGTTAAGACATTTCACCAGTTAGAACAATGGCGTGATGAATTACTAGCGGGTGATAATGAAGTGATGACTGTTTTACGTAATCAGTTTGATGCGTTTGATATGCAACATGTTAGGCAGCTGGTAAGAAATGCTAATAAAGAAGCAGCTGCAGAAAAACCACCAAAATCATCTCGAATCTTATTCAAGTATCTTCAGCAGTGCCAAGCTGAACAAGCTTAAATACAGTCTTGTATTTAAATACTAAGTAGGGAACGTTAATTTCTAATTAGAGTCAGACTGTTAATTTTGAAGTGAAACTCGGTGACTTATTACAAAGTCGAAGACTAGGAGTGTCTGTTGTTAAAACATATCATGTTCCCATTGGTAACTATTATGATTGCCATTGCTATTTTTGTGACACTTAAGCAGACAAAGCCTGAAAAAATAGTGGTGCAAAAGCCTGAGAAAGTGTGGCGAGTCAGTACTGTCCCTGTTAATTTCCAGCAACTATCACCTGAAATAACACTATATGGTCGTGTAGAAACGCCTAGAAAATCCACCTTAAAATCAGCATTAGTTGCAGATGTTGTTTCTGTCTCTGTTTTAGAAGGGCAAGAAGTCAAAATCGATCAGCATTTGATTAAGCTTGATGATATTGATGTCACACTATTATTAGAACAACGAAAAGCAGATTTAGCTGAAATCAATGCATTGATACGCAGTGAATATGAACGGTTTAAACGAGATGACGGGCTACTGGAGCAAGAAAGTCAATTACTTACACTGGCTGAAAAATCGGTAGCCAGAGCTAAGAAATTAGAGCAATCTCGCTTAGCATCACAATCAAGCTTAGATGATGCTTTAGCTTCTATGCAACGTCAGTTATTGACGTTGAAACGTTTAAATTATGATATTGCAGAACATCCAGCACGAATTGCTCAGTTAACAGCAAGAAAACAACGTGCTCAATCCTTAATTCAGCAAGCAGAAGTTAACCTTAAGCGTAGCACTATTGTCGCCCCTTTCACTGGCAGGGTTTCAAAACTGAATGTTGCGGTAGGCGACCGTCTTAGAGAAGGTGATAGTTTATTAACGATATACGATATTGAAAACCTTGAAGTTAGAGCTCAGGTACCAGGTCGTTATATAAGTCAGGTTAAGCAACTCATCAGTCAAAACTATGACCTTATTGCTAGTAGCAATGTTAATGGACAGTTTATTTCCTTTAAATTAGAACGATTATCGGGTGAAGTTCAACTCGATAGTGGCGGTATTGATGGTTTGTTTCGCATGATGAACGATCATGATCTTGCATTAGGTAGTTTTGTTGAACTTAAATTGAAACTTGGACAGCAAAAAGACGTGGTTGCACTTCCATTTAATGCTTTATATGGCCTGAATCATGTTTATCGTTTAAACGATGGTTACTTGGAATCGATCACTATTACTCGCATTGGTGAATACACTAATGATAGTGGGGAAAAGCAGATACTCCTACGTGGTGATAATTTAGTAGAAGGTGATCAGCTTGTTAGTACTCAACTTCCTAATGCAATCACGGGGTTACGTGTTGAGGCTCTGAGTGAGTAATTATCGCCGTGACTTTATAGGACTATTTGCTCAGCATAAGGTTGCCGCTAACTTATTAATGATTATTATAGTAATGGCAGGATTATTGTCATTAACTAAGCTCAATACACAATTTTACCCTACATTTGCACTAGATGTTGTTACTGTACGAATTGAGTGGCGAAGTGCCAGTGCAGAAGATGTTGAAGACTCCATTTCTAGTCGAGTAGAGCAAGAGCTACGTACTGTTGATTTCGTAGACAAAATGACCTCAACATCCTCGTATGGTATGTCGGTTGTCGTACTAGAATTTGTCGAAGGCACAGACATGGGACAGGCACTCGATCAAGTTAAAGCGCAAGTGGAACAGCTGCGTAACTTACCTACTGACTCTGAAATCCCTAAAGTAAATTTAGTAACGCGGTATGAAAGAGTCGCAACCTTACTTATCACGACAGAAGGTAAGCTTGGGGAATTACGTTATCTAGCACATAAAATCGAACATGATTTACTCGACCGTGGTATTTCTCGCATCAGTATCTCAGGTCTACCTGAAGAAGAAATTGCCATTCAATTAAGCACTAAGCAGCTCGAATCAGTGGGACTTAGTTTAGACGATGTCAGTCAGCGTATTGCTGAGCTGAGTCAGGACTTACCTGCTGGTGAAATTGGTAATGATGAAACCGCTAAGCAGCTACGTAGCTTAGAGCAACGTCGTGATGCTCAATCATTCTCTGAACTTACGTTAAAAACAGATTATAACGGTCGTTTATTATTGTTAGATGATGTGGCTCACATTGAACGTAGGCCTATGAGCAAACAAGTTAATGTTTTTTATCAAGGCAAGCCTGCCGTTGAGATTGCCCTAGAGCGCACTGAAAATGCAGATTCATTAGTATCTTCTGAAATATTAGAACAATGGTTGGATGACAACCTATCTCAATTACCTAAAGGTGTTAGCGTCAAAGTCTATGATGCGAGTTGGGAGCTGATTAAAGAACGGATGGATTTACTAATCAATAATGGTTTAGGTGGATTAGTTCTCGTTATTTTAATTTTATTCTTATTTCTACAGGGTAGAGTGGCCATCTGGGTGGCAGTAGGCATTCCCGTATCCTTTATGGCTACATTATTGATCATGTACCTATTTGGTGGCAGCATAAATATGATCAGTATGTTTGGTTTAATCATGGCACTAGGGATCATTGTTGATGATGCCATTGTTGTCGGTGAAGATGCTTTGTCTCATTATCAAAGCGGCGAGCCCTCTCTAACGGCTGCTGAGGGTGGAGCTCGTCGAATGCTGGCTCCCGTTATTTCATCATCCTTAACAACGGTAGCGTCATTTTTACCCTTAATGATGATTGGTGGAATTATGGGTAATATATTGTTTGATATACCCTTTGTTGTTATCTGTGTAATCATAGCTTCTTTGTTTGAAAGCTTTTTAATCTTGCCGGGGCATTTACGACATGCTTTTCAGAAAATTCATCATGCTAAACCGCCACCTGTTCGTCAGTGGTTAGATAATAAGTTTAACTTCCTTCGTGACGAATGTTTTAAACCCGCTGTTATTGCTGTTGTGGAATATCGTTGGCTGACAATAGCGACAACACTCGGCCTCTTAATTGTGTGTATTGGATTATTAGCAGGTGGACGTCTACATTTTACTTTTTTCCCCTCTCCAGAAAGTACAAGTATTACAGCCAATGCACGCTTCACTGCAGGAACAGCACCCTTTAAAGTAGCTGAATTTCTTGAACATTTAAACGATGCTTTAGATAAAACAACTGAACAACTTGGGCCGGAATTATTAGAAATGTCAGTGACTCGCTTAGGGAGTGCAAGTACTGCAGGTCGATCTACAGCACAAAAAGGAGAGCGATTCGGTTCAATTCAATTAGAGTTAATTTCACCTGATAATAGAACGGTACGAAACAAAGAGTTTATTCAAGTCTGGCGAAAACACATTTCCTTACCTGCTGGTATTGAAACCTTTACCTTATCTGAACGTAGAACAGGGCCTCCAGGTAGTGATATTGACATACGTTTAAGTGGTGCATCTGCTGACACTTTAAAACAGGCGGGTTATGAAGTTGCCGAGGCTTTAAAACAGTTTACAGGCGTATCTGCAATTGAAGATGATATGCCTTATGGTCAGGAGCAGTTAATTTATCGTATTAAAGGTCAAGGTGAAGTACTCGGGTTAACAATTAATAATGTTGGACGACAATTACGTGCTGCATTTGATGGACAACTAGTACAAATATTTCAGGACGGTGATGATGAAGTAGAAGTTCGAGTGATGTTGCCAGATGCCGAACGAAACACAATCGCAACGCTAGAAAACTTTATGATTCGCTTGCCTCAAGGTGGTAGTGCACCGCTATCAAGTGTCGTTGAATTTGAAGCGCGACGAGGCTTCGATGTATTGCGTCATACCAATGGTAAATTGGCAATTCATATCACTGCCACAGTTGATGCATCATTAAATAATAGTAATGAAATATTGGCTACATTAGAGCAGGATGCTTTACGTGATATAACATCACGTTATGGTGTTTCGTTTGGATTTGAAGGCCGAGCAGAAGAACAAGCTGAAACAATGGGCGATATGAAGCAGGGGCTTATACTTGCATTCACGCTGATCTATATTGTTTTAGCTTGGGTCTTCTCTTCCTATGGCTGGCCTTTAGTGGTTATGGCTGCGATTCCTTTTGGTTTGATTGGCGCCATATTTGGTCATATGGTAATGGGGATCGATCTAACGATTCTGTCATTGTTTGGTATTTTTGGCCTGTCTGGGATTGTTGTGAATGACTCCATCATTCTGGTTACTTTTTTCAAACATCAGCGTGAAGCGGGAATTGAAACTAATCAAGCTATTGTTAATGCTGCAACACAACGTTTGCGTGCAGTTTTACTCACATCATTGACCACCATTGCAGGTTTGACGCCCTTATTATTTGAGACATCAATGCAAGCTCAGTTCTTAATTCCGATGGCTGTCTCAATTTCATTTGGTCTCATGTTCGCGACTATTTTAGTATTACTCGTTATACCAGCTCTATTGTCTGTTCATGAAAGTATTGCTGATAGGTTTAATAAAATTGACTCTGATGAGCTTAATGAGATTTAACTAATAGACGATTATTAACTGCTATACTTACGGAACATTATAGATTACTAATATACGGACGCTCAAATGAAAAAGTTTTTCCAAAGTTTTATTTTTCTGCCTTTAATCTTTATCTCGGCGATTGTAATTGTTGTCGTACTCGTGAAAAGTAAGGCACCCGTTGAACATCAAGTAAAAACATATCCTGTTAAAGCAGTCGAAATTATTGTTGCTAAGAAAATACCCTTTAAAGTTAGAGCAACAGCATTTGGTCATGTAGAACCTTCTGTCAGCATTAATGCTAAATCTGAAGTAAGTGGCAAGATTAGCTACATTCATCCGGATTTAAAGCAGGGTGCAAGCATTTCCAAAGGAACAGTCGTTCTTCGTATTGAGCCAACCACCTTTGAGATAACACTCAATCAAAGCAAAGCAGGGTTAGCTGGTAGCAAGTCTACACTGGCACAATTAGATGCAGAACAAACAAGTGCTAAGCAAGCTTACGCTATTGCCAAGCAAAAACTGGCAGTTGAATTAAATGAACTCGCTCGACTTCAAGTCTTGTGGGATAAACGTTTAATTGCACAGTCAGCATTAGATGCGGAGCAAAAAAACGTGCTGTCTTTAGAGCAATCACTGCAAGATATTGAGGGTAAGCTGGCTAGTTTTGATAGTCGAAGAGCTTCAATTAAAGCGCAAATAAAACAATCTGAAAGTCAGGTTAATCAAAGCCAGGATACAATTGGTCGAACTGAGGTCATTATGCCATTTGATGCCCGAGTCGGGACTGTTTCTGTTGAAAAAGATGAATTCACACCAGCAGGCAGCATCTTGTTTGAAGCATTAGGCGTTGAGGCGGTAGAAATTAATGCTCAACTGCCTATTCAACAATTTAGACCTTTGGTCGCTGCTGGATTAGCAACAAGTAATGAAGATTCTTCGCTTAGCTTAGAAAACCCTGACAAGCTTCAAACTGCTCTCTCTAATATGAAACTAGAAACAGAAGTACGTTTAGTGGGTGACTTGGATAATGCAACGGTTTGGCAAGGAAAGCTGATTCGTCTCAGCGAATCTGTTGATCCAATACGAGATACTTTGGGTTTAGTCATTGCTGTTGAAAAGCCATATGAAGGTATTATTCCAGGTATTCGACCTCCATTATTAAAAGGCATGTATACCTCTGTTGAGCTTTTTGCTCCTGCAAAACCGATGATGGTGATACCGCGAAAAGCAGTGCATCAAGGGCGGGTCTATATTGCATCTGAAACTAATACCCTAAGAATTCAGCCTATCAATGTTCTTTTCAGTCAAGGTGAACTACTTGTTATTGCTGAACAAAGTGAAGGCTTTGGCATCAAAGAGGGTGAAAAAATAATCATCAGTGATGTCATCCCCGTTATGGAAGGTATGCCACTGAAGCCGATTCGAGCAGATGATTATCAACAAAAATTAGAGCGTGATGCTGTGCAATCATTAATGAGTACGCAGTAATGATTCGTTATTTTATAAAACATCCTACAGCAGGGAACATTCTTATGATGGCAATTATTGCCATCGGCTTGGTATCTTTAACCAATTTAAATAAAGAATCATTTCCGCTTATTAAACCCAGCAAAGTACAACTTTCTATGCTTTATCCTGGTGCTAACCCTGCTGATGTCGAGGATGCTATTTGTAATCGACTCGAAGATGCGACAGATGGTATTAGTTATTTGAAAGAGCAAACTTGTGATGCTCGTGACAATATGGCTATCTTTACGCTAGAAATGTATGAAAAGGGTGATATTGATACTTTTTATGATGATATTAAAGCGGCTGTAGACGGCGTTGCAGATTTTCCTGTTGAGACTGAAGACCCCGTTATTAAACAGCTCGGTAGAATTGCGATGGTCGCTAATGTTGCTATCACTTCAGATAATTTAACGCGGGCAGAATTAAAGGCACTGACAGAACATTATCGTAATCAATTATTATCGAATCCAGCTGTTCCTATTGTGACTGTTGATGGCTTTTCGACCCATCAATTACAAGTTCTTATTCACCCTGATACGTTGTTGAAATACCAACTTAGCGTGCAGGATATTGCTAACTTAATTACAACACAGGCACTAGATTTACCTGCCGGTACTTTAGAAGGAAGTGAAACGTCTTATCAAATTCGTTTTGATAATGTCAAAAAGACAGCTGAAGAATTGGCAAATTTAGTACTACTAAATTCGGTGGATGGGGCTGAAATAAAACTGGGAGATATTGCCCGAGTTGTAGATAAATTTGAACAGCAAGAAGATCGAGTCGAAGTGAATAGTCACCAAGCTGGTTTATTACAAATTAGTAAAAATACCAGTGATGATATGTTGAAAGTCTTTGATGCGATCCAAACTTTTGTTGATGATGAAAATCAGATCTTACCTGAAGGCACGGAACTCACAATCACCCAAAATGGTACTGCCTTGGTAAGTGATCGGCTCAAATTATTAATGAAAAATGGTTGGCAGGGTTTACTACTCGCTACGCTTGCTCTATTACTCTTTTTTAACTGGCGTTACACATTTTGGGTTGCACTAGGTTTACCTATTTCATTTCTGGGTGGGCTAGCCATGATGGTGATGTTTGGCGTCACGATTAATATGATTTCAATGGTCGCCTTACTGATGGCCATTGGTATTTTAATGGATGATGCTATCGTACTTTCCGAAAGCATTGCCCATGAATACAATAAAGGAAAGTCACCTGTAGATGCAGCCATTGATGGCACTCATCGTGTTATTGCGGGTGTCTTGGCTTCATTTTTAACCTCTGCTTTCTTATTTGGTAGTTTATTGATGATGAAAGGGGATATGGGACAAGTATTAGGTGTTTTACCTGTTGTTTTGCTCTCTGTTTTAACAATTAGTTTGATTGAAGCATTTTTAGTATTACCACACCATTTATTACATTCTTTACAGCATGTTCATCATAAAAAACCACCAAAATTCCGTCAAAAATTTGAAGCCGCTTTTGATCGTATGCGTGAACGTGTAGGCCGAGCAGCTGATATAGCAATCCAATTTCGCTATGTAACCGTTGGCACAGCATTGGCAATGTTCGTCTTTTCAATAGGGTTAATCGCAACAGGTACAGTTAAATTTAAAGCGTTTCCTGATCTTGAAGGTAATGCAGTTGATGCACGTATATTGTTAGCACAAGGAACACCACTATCAGAAACTGAACGTGTGATGGATACCTTATTAGCGGCACTGGAAAAAACAACAGCTGAACTTGATAAAAATGAATCTCAGCCTTTGGTTAAAAATGTACAGCTGACTTATGGTGCACATGGTGATGTCCCTGAAAATGGCACCCACTTAGCAACGATTAGCCTTGATTTGTTAAGTACAGAATTACGCAATACTCATATGGCTGAATTGACCAGTTTGTGGCGAAAGAATAGCGGTGATTTGCCAAGTGTTATTGATGTTCAGTTCAGAGAACCTAAAGTAGGTCCAGCTGGTCGAGCGATTGAAATACGCTTAAGTGGTAATGATTTAGACAGATTATCTACAGCATCATGGGAGCTACAAAACTGGTTGCGAGGGTATGCAGGTGTATCTAATTTATTAGATGACTTACGCCCAGGCAAGCCTGAATACACCATCAAGTTAAAGCCAGGAGCTTTAGCTGCAGGTGTTGATGCTCGAAGTATTGCATCACAACTCCGTTCAGCTTATCAAGGTGCAAAAATTAGTGAGATTTATCAGGGGCGGGAAGCGTATGAAATCGTCGCTAAACTAGATAGTAAACTCACAGAAGAGTTATATGACTTTGATAATCTGACGGTATTTTCTAATAAAGGCGTAGCGATTCCTTTGAGCAGTGTAGCGACGGTAACAGAAAAGCGTGGCTTTGCTCGTATAGGACGAATTAATCATCAACGTACAGTCACTATTTTTGGTGAAGTCGATGCGGCTCTTGCTAATACATCAGAAATAATTGCCGGTACAGAAAAGGACTTCTTGCAAGAGCTGCAAGCACGTTATCCAGAAATTACCATTAATCTCAAAGGTGAGGTTGAAAATGGTACTGAAACAAGAATGTC